>Ga0116227_10004416_pt1 | contig 30569 bp, 29 predicted proteins | sample S1TSphgellanicum_FD_89693 | JGI IMG/M metagenome (GOLD analysis project Ga0116227, IMG submission 89693) | Host-associated microbial communities from peat moss isolated from Minnesota, USA - S1T2_Fb - Sphagnum magellanicum MG | ecosystem: Host-associated > Plants > Peat moss > Unclassified... | reverse complement strand
GTCCACTCCCTCACACTTTCTTGCACTCCCGGGAGTCTTGATGTGACTCTCGGGCTTCCTTTTGGCCCGCACCCTTGCAACCCCCTTGCCTTGGTCGCGAGCCAAGGCTAGGGTTGCGACATGCCCAACCAGTGATTCTTGGAGTTCAATTCGCCAAGAAGATGGGCATGTTTGACTCCAAACTACAGAAATCTGTGGTAGATTCGCATTGCTAATGGGAGCGTAGAAGAAGTATTTGGGGAAAATTCGGATTTGATTACACTTAACTTCAATGAAGGTATAGATCAGGAGTTTTGCTTACAAGTCAGATGTTTACTCACTAATGCCACCAGTTATGATGTGTTCATTGGGCAAGAGGCCCTGTTTCCACCAGGTTTCACAATTGACAACTGGTTCGAACATGTGTACTACTAAATGGATTGGGAGATTGATGGCCACCACCTAGGATACATACCCCTTGATTTACATGGGAACCATAGTCCTATGGCTCACCATTGTATGCTTAAGGAAGCACACATTATTTTTTACATCCAACAAATTAGCCACGAATGGATAGAGGAAGATGAAGAGGAAACATCTTACGCCCAAGCTGCTGAAAGTTTGAAGGTGATTCCTACTGACATTTAACACGGACTAAAGGTTTTACAGAGGTTCAAAGCAGCCCACGAGCCCTTGGCCAAAGCTCTATCTAGTTTTGAGAACATGGAAAGCCATGGCAAACCAATTAAAAAAGTACTTCGTCAATTAATCACATGGACACCACCTAAGGAGGGGATTACATTACTTGAGTTTTTTGGTGGCATTGGTATAGGTCTTGAAGCCCTACTACAGTCAGGGATGGTGGTTCGAAGGTATTTCTACATAGACATTGATCCTATTGCAAGGCAAGTGGCGGCATCGAAAATGATGGAGCTCATAGCTAGATTTCCACAATAGTTTTCAACCACCGCATGGAAGGCCAATTTCACTTTCTTGCTTTCTGACATACAACTAATTCAAAAGAAGCATATGGAATTACTTGGCCCCATGAACGTCATCATTTCAGGTTGGGAGTGTTAAGGATTTTTAGCGGCTAGATTTGGAGAAGGCTTGAATGACACAAGATCTGTTCTCTTCACGGACATGGTACGATTAATCACTTAGGCTCAATCCATTTTTCTTACATTTGGTTATGTAATTGAGAACACCCCTTCTCAGCTTAACCAAAGGAAGAAAGTCTAGGAGCATTACACACTAGTCAAACATTACCTTGGACAGCCCCTCTTATTCGATGTGGCATAATGCGGTTCCTATGCGCACCGGTTACACAACTAGTGGACCAAACTAACACCACTCTCAATTCTGCAGCTGGCTCTGAGATACACCATTAGAAACCCCAAATTGTAGGTTTTTCACATACTGGATGATCAGAGCTTTTGCTGACTAGTTACAAGGCAAAAGAAACCTCCTTGATTTCCTACGAACACAATAGGAAAACCAAGAGGTGCTTGGCCCACCTTTGTCTCCTTCCCAAGAGCACACACTTTTCAAGGAGATGGACTAGGCCTAGTGTATCGTCATGCTTCAACCACTTGGGATGAATCGAGCCCGGAAGAAAGAGAAAGGGCTATGGGGTTCCAAGTTGGCACTACTAGTCACACTAAGGTGACTAGATTGGAGCGTAACACTTTACTGGGGAGAAGCATGGACCTAGAGGTACATCAGCTTTTGGAAAAACAATTACAACCTTTTACGAATCTGTGTAGTTGGATAGTGGAAAACCCAATACACCAAGTTTTTCAAACACACTTTCCAATTCCATTCCATGTGTTTCCAACTACCCTTTGTTATGGGGGACTAGTTCACCAAGAAGGAGAAAGACCAGGTCACAAACTTGCTAATTAAGTATGAGAATTTGTTCGCATTCTTAATGAAAGACTTAGGTAGGTGTAAAACCATGCAATTCTATTTAGACCTTATAGATGAGACACATGTCTATTGGAAGAGGCATAGGTTGAGCAAACATGAGTGGGAACTAGTAGATGAAAGATGCAAAAAGCTCCATGAAGTTGGTTTCATTCAACCATCAAGTTCTGATTTCGCAACCGCTACAGTAATGCCAACAAAAAAGGATTCAGCTGGATTATGGACTAAGAAAAGGATGTGCGGGGATTATAGGCCTTTGAACCTAGTTACACCTCAAGACAAGTACCCCATGCCCATCCCTGAAGAACTGTTTAATAGCAGTGGAGACTCAAACATCTTCACAATTGTGGATATGAGACAAAGTTTCAACCAGATTGTGTTCGCTTCGAAGGATCGCAAGAAAACGACATTCCAAGGAAACAACAAGTTGTGAAAATGGCTTGTGATGCCTTTTGGATTGAAGAATGCACTTGTCTTTTTTCAGCAAATCATGGACTAGGTCCTCAAAGGGGCATATTTCCTAAAATGTTACATAGATGACATCCTAGTGCATAGCAAGGGATTGTTGTAGCACTTGGCTCCTCTTGAGGAGTTATTCAAGAGGTTCCACAAAGTCAATATGAAGATCCATCCTAAAAAGTGTGAATTTGTTGTCACCTCAATAATCTACCTTGGACACAGAATTTTGCCAAATGATATTATGGCTCATTGGGCCAAAGTAGTAGCCATTTTGGAGATGCCCAATCTTACTGATGTTCACACATTGAGGAGCTTCATCGGACTATGTAATTACTACAAAATTTATGTCCAAGACTTTAGTACTATTGCTCATTCTCTCTATGCATCGTTAAAGAAGGATGTTGCTTGGACATGGAGTGATGAGGCTTAGGAAGCTTTCAACACACTCAAGGAAAAGCTTTTAGAGTTCCCCATTTTGAGAAGACCTGATTTCAACAAGGTCTTCATTCTACACATTGATTAGAGTGCTATTGGTATTGGAGTTATTCTTGGCCAACTTGATGAGGAAGGCAAGGAATATGTTATTGCCTATGCATCCTGAAACAATAACAAGGCTAAGAGCAACTACTCTTCATATGGGGGAATGCCTTGTTGTTGTATGGGTCGTCATACATTTCAAGCCCTATTTTTATGGCACTAATTTCACTTTGTATATCGACCACCATCCTATTAAATGGTTGGTGACCAATAATAAGCTTATTAATAAGTTAGCTCGTTGGGTGTTTATACTTCAAGAGTATGAGTTCAAGGTTATTCACTGACCTTGTATTACACATCAGAACGCAAATACCATGTTGTGGAGACCTTTGAAGATTTATCAGCAGCCAAGCAAGACTTCAACCAGATTCCAGCAATACATGTATCTAATGCATCTAATTATCTTGCACTATTACAATGTAACTTGGTTGAACATCCCATTATGGATATATGGGAGGACTTGGACACTTTGAGGTTTTTTCAGCATGGGGAATACCCTCCCGAAGTTACATCAAGTCATTGGGATCGCATACAACAATGGTTTAAACGTTATTCATGGAGGGACAATCACCTCGTTCAATGTTTACCACAAGGTGACAAAGTGGTTCCTCCACCACATGAACAATTTGGTCTTATTTAGAAGGTACACTCGAAGTTTGGACATTTTGGAATTAACCGTACTTATAGCCTTTTCGTTCCTCATTACTATTGGAGAGGTATGTATGCTCAAGTCCAAGACATCATTGCTAGGTGTGAACAATGTGATAGGGTGAGAATTTCCTTTTCCTCTCGAAAGTTCACGTTTTTTCCACTCCCTATTCAGGGCATGTTCTATTGTTGGTCATGTGATTTAGCTGGAGAGTTACCATAGACCTCCAGGGGTAATGTCTACATCATGATTATGATTGAACATTTTTCAAAGTGGGTTGAGCTTGTTGCATTACCAGACAAGTCATCACATAACACCAGCCAGGCTGTCTTACAATAGGTCCTAAGTAGGTTTGGGGCTTGTGCTGAGTGCCTTAGTGATCAAGGATTAGAATTCAGGGGAAAATTCCAAGACCTACTTGACCATGTTCTCATTGACCATCGTCGAATTTCAAGAAATCATCCCCAAGCTGATGGCATTGCAAAGAAGATGGTTCAAACATGTAAGAAAGGACTTTGGAAGATTTGCCTCACTAGGAACAAAGAGGATTGGGACCTTGCCCTCCCTTACATCGCCATGGGTTACATGATGTCCAAACATGCCTCTTTGTCTCAATTCTCTCCTTACTTTCTACTTTTTGGGAGACATCCCATTCCACCCTCTTCCATTGTTACTCGAATGGACCAAGTTGTGGACTTAGATTCCCCAGCCACTTGGGCTAAGGTCATTGCAGAAAGGGCTACTCTATTCAGGAGGGTTATGCCCATGGCCATGGAAAACCTGTCCATTGCACAACATTGAAACACCTTATGGTATGCACACACAGGAGGTGGTAGTTACAAACTTAAAGTGAGACAATTTGATGTTAGTGATTTTACGTATTTCCAATGGCAACCCAATGATATTCTATACACTTCTTCCAATCACACCATCTTGAGGATTAAGGTGATCATGCCTACATGTGTGTTGGAATTGCAAGGAGCTGACGAACGCACAATTCGGGATCATTCCAAAAATTTGCGCCCTACCACATGCTGAACTTGGATCCTACCATCATCACGTCAATTTGGATTCCTCCACTTGATTATCCATGTCAGGTATGTCAAAGGACAAACGATGTTGATCAGATGTTGCTTTACGATAACTATAATGGTGGATACCATTTCTTTTACCTCAAGTCGAAACTCATTCAAGTTCCCATCAATAATTGGTACTGTTCATCATGTTTTCCTACAGCACCTTGATTTCTATTCAAACCATGCCATGCTTTTCCCAGCTCAAGTCTGGGGGGGGATACATGATAATTTCATTTTAGCCTCCTCTTGTGCATTGTGTGTGTGTGTATGTTCGTGCATCTTTTTTTGGTTGATTAGTTTATACCTTTGACTGGCTTTAGTCTTTTTGTTTATTACAGTTTACTATGGATTTACACCCTTACGACACCATACATCACGACACTACACATCACGACATCTGTCATGCCCATCATGCCTTTTAGGGTTAATATATGGTCTTAGGTGACTATACACTATTAGGGACTTAAGGTTTTAATTTTTTGGCGGCTATATAAAAAGCCAAGCCCTTCCTTTCTCTTTTTAGTTTTTCTATAATTCCTTTGTCAATAAAGTTTCCTCCATAATCAGATTGGATTTATAAATGCTCACGACGGCCATTGCACGACCACCATCTACATACACTACATGTTCATTCCTTCTTTGTAATTCAAATATACATGAGAATTTCAATTCAACCTCCTCTTGTGCATTGTATATATATATGTGTGCATGCATCTCTTTTTGGTTGATTAGATTATACCTTTGACTGGCTTTAGTTTTTTTGTTTAATAGAGTTTACTATGGATTTACACCCTTACGACACCATACATCATGACACTACACATCACGACATGTATGGCACTAATTGCTTAATGTGAGAGTCCTCACACATCATGGAAAAAATACTAAAAATGAAAGAAGTGTGGGTCTTATAGGATCTAAACATTATGAAGAGCCTAGGATTGGACCTAGGCTACTTTCAGTTACATTCGGTCACCAATGAAGGTCAAATTTAGGCATTGTGCAACCACAACCACCTTAGATTGGCTGACAATCAAAAAAATTTGGTTGCCATCCAATGACATGTAAAAATCAACCAAGCAAGGGCGTTGAATGGTGATTGAAAGTGGTTTGATTGTTGCTAGACTAAAAGTGTTAGTTGGTGATTTAAAGCATTCGAAATTGATTCAGTCACCATTAGGCCCAAGCAAGCACATGGCAACTGAAAATTTTGGTCACCATTCGACAAGCATGTGTGGTTGTTACATGGGAAAGCCATCAAATGGCAACCAAATTTTTTTAGTCACCAAAGTTTTTTGGTCCCTTTAATTGTTGGGGTATTGTTAATTTTTTCTATATAAAGAGGTTTTTCATTTTCAAATTTCCTTCATTTTCTTCTTGACTTGTACGACTTTGATTGTTTTTGATAATTAGTGTGATATATTTTAAAGAAAGCAATGACTCCATGCGTTATTTTGTATTATTGTTGTGATTCCAAATTTGATCACAAATATAATATAATTTATTATGTGATATATGCATATGAATCATGTTGAAAAATCAAATTGAGGAAAAGATAATTGAACAATTTGAATCAAACTTTGATTTTGAAGACGTTCACGCTTAGGACAACCACACAACCATGACTTGGAACTATGAGGGGGTAAATGTCATATATTTCCCAAGCCAAAAAGAGCGAGAATATCATGTGGACATTTCTTAGTTACTAAAGATTTGTTATCCAACGACATCCCATTAACCTTGTATGTTAGGATTGAAAATGTAATAGATAGGAAACATGTTTTCATAGCTTAGAATCACAATGGTATGAATGTCAAATATCTTTTATTCATGTTTGAAGAAGTATATGTTCTAGATGTTTCAAATGTGCATGAGGACTTTTACAAGGACATTTCAACAAAGTTTCATGTTTACAACACTTGGGACTACTTCAACACATTATGACATTCATTAATTTTGTTATGAATTCATGAAGAAAAAGAAGAACATGTGGCTTTTCCATGAGAGGTTTTTATCTAAAAACAATATTTTTATGAAATATTACAAAAAGATGAAATGTAAATGTGGTAAGCGCAAATTCTACTTAATTTGCTTTTTGTTTACTAACAAACATTATAGATTATGCACATAAAGGCACTTAATTTTCATATAAATTGTTGGTCCAAACCATTCAAATTTATTTTTAGATTATCAATAATAACCTAGAATTTAGAAAGTAATGAAACAATAATAATAATGAAATGAATGTGATCATATCTTGATTATAGTTAGAAAAACACAACATATTTAGAATTTTTTATTTTTTTTTCACCAATATGTTACTGATTTCCTTACTCAAAATTCAAAATATTAAACACCTATTGAATTCAAATGTAAAAATCATAACTAAACATGAAAATTTGTGGTTCACAACTTAACAAAATTCTAAAATACATATTGTGTCTTTATTCACTATTAGAATTCCTATTTTTTCAAACAAACCAAATTGACTATATGAGTTTTTTTTACTAGAGGCCAAGGGCTTGAATGACAATGGGTATCTTTTGATTAATCAATTTGAATAATCAATTTGGATTTAAAAATACCACCTAGTCAAATTGTTTAGTGATTTAGTAAATAAGACCACCCAATCTACTCAAATTGGCAAATACCCTAGTCAATAAAGCCATCTATTATACTCAATCAATAGGGCTAACTAAATAAGCTAGTCAAAATGGCCAATGTGATTACAAATTCCAATACTAGTTTGGTATTTTGGAATCACATTTCACATTTTGACTATGTTTGACCAATTAGAAAAAAGTTGAAAAATGTATAAGTTAACTAATCATAATTAAATGAATCATGACCAAATTAATTATGATTACACTAATTATACATATATGGTTTATCTAACTATGGTTAAATTGACTATATTAAAATTAATTATGGTTCAACTAATTATGAAAAAACTAATTAAAATTAAAATTAACCATAACTAATCTAACCATGGTCAATTTAACAATACTTGGTTTAGTTTTAATAAATTTAACCATGGTTATTATAAGCATAATTAAATTATCTATATTTATTTTTTAACATATTATTATTTTACCTTAATAAATTTAACCATAATTAATAGACTCATAATTAATATTTAAATATTCTTAATTTAGTCATGGTTGGTTTTGCCATAAAATATTTATTCATTAGTTAGTTTAACCATATCAAATTTTTTAATGGTTAGTTTAGCCAAATTTATTTACTCATGGTTAGTTTAACCATTTCTAGTTTAGCCATGGTTAATCTTGCCATAAATATTTTAACCATTTTTATTTTAGCCATAATTACTTCATTTATATTTATTTTAGCCATAATTAATTTATGCATAGTTGGTTTAGCCATAAATTATTTATTAATTTGTTAGTTTAGCCATATTAAATTTATTCATGGTTAATTTAGCCATTCCTAGGTTAGCCATGGTTGGTTTAACCATAAAATATTAATTCCTTTGTATTTTGGTCATATTTATTTTATTTATTGTTAGTTTAATTATATTTATTCTATTCATGGTTAGTTCAACCATTTTTAGTTTAGCCATAAAATATTTATTCATTAGTTAATTTAACCATATCTAATTTAGCCATGGTTGGTTTTGCCATTTTAATTTTACTCAAAAGAAAAATAGTCATTATATATGTAAATATGGTTAATTGAACCATGATTAGTTTAGTCATGGTTATTTTCAATAATTATTTTTTATTTTTGGTTGGTTTAGCCATTAATAGTTTAATAATCATTATTTTTTCCATAATTATTTTAATTGTGGTTGGTTTAAACATTATTATTTTACCAATCATTAGTTTTGCCATAATTAATTATTCCTAGTTTAAATTAACCACCTATTTAACTTTTGTAATGTAAGTATGTGGCTAAATAGGCTAAATACAATTAACTTATATGTAGGTGTATTTATTTATACATACCCTACCTATATTCCACCTATTTATTTATATTTTAACTTATAGGTAACTTATTTATATAGGCTAAGGTAGGCCATTTATATACCTATGATAAATTATTAGTTGGTTAACTAGTTATTTACTTAAAATACATTGTTGATAATATATAATGAATTAGGTCAAATTTGTAAGGATTAGTTATAATTTGGTTGTAATTATCAATCAACAATATAGTAAATTATAATTATCTTGATATTTGATATAATTCAAAAAATTATAATATGGTTGTAATTATTGATTATAACTAAATAGCTAGACATTAATTATTACTAATTTTTATTTTAGCTTAATTAACATACATATTTACTTACCTCTTTATTTATTTATTTATTTACTTATTTTATGTATTTTATGTAGTTATTTTAAAATAATGTTGTGTGAACTAAAAGGCTCTAGTGTCGTGTGGACATGAAAATGTTTCTCCCTCCCAAAAGTTTGTCCCATATTGTTTATCATCCATTCCAAATGATGAGCAATATAAATAAATGCACCATAAGCATCCAAGACATAAGAAATATTTTTAAAGGAAGGCCAGTTGGAATGAGTTAATTGAAAAGGTTCAACCTTAAAAGCCAAATTCAAAATGAAATAGGATTTTCCTATTTAGGTCATTTAGGTGTAGGCTTAATCTAGGCGGTGTACATTTAAACTTAGAAAAGGTCATAGCTTTAGGTTACCTTAACCTACTGTAGGCTTCTATACCTAGTTGTTAGTTATAGGCTCCTAGACCTAGACCTCGGAATTTAGGTTGTAGGATCCAAGACATAGGGACCTTAGAAATAGGTATTTAATTTTAGGTTTAACCAAGGTTGCTTAGGTTCTATCCATGTGGCATAGCCTAGTGGCCAATGTTTAAATGCCACGTGGCATAACTTAGATCGCCAATGTTTAAATGCCATGTGGCTTAACTTGGATGACCACTTTTTTAGTCAAAATGGTGTTTGACCAGTCAAAAAATCATTTGGTTGTTATATTAATTAGTCAAAAGTACTAGTCAAAATTACTAATCAAAAGTGCCAACCTAGGTTTGGTCAAAAAGTACATGGCCCAATCACAATGGATAAGTTCAAAACAACTTGTAAAAAATGACTTGGAGGGTTGTTTTAGGCCTATCCAAAATGGGTCCTTTTTTACCAAAATTTCTAGTCAAAAAAATTAGGAATTCTAGTAATGATTTATGTTATCCAGCAACTTCTCAAAGTGTTTCTATAGACCATTCGCAGTTGGGGTACCAAAAAAGGAAAAAAAAAACTTAAGGACTTTTTAAAGCTATTTTTTACACATAACATTTACATGAAACAAATTTAAGTGAAAAAAATTGAATAATCCAATATAATATAATTCATGTGTTAATGGTGATTTTTCACATTCATACATAATTGTGTATGAATATTTTAGTTTAATGCTTGAAATGCAAAAAATCTCGAAATGAGTTTCAATGGACAACCAAACATGTTTTTGGTAAGATTATTTCCTACATGTGACCTACATCTAAAGCTAAACATTTTGAACCCATTGAACACAATTTTTTATCAAATGGTTTAAAAAATGAGTCCTTTGCCTTGCATCCCTTTCTTTCAAAACTTTGAAATTTTTGTATGATTTGGTTTTTCATCAAATTCATCAAATGAACATGTACTTTCATAAAGAGCGGCATGTTTTTGTTGTACAAAAATTTTGAAATCAATTGTATGATTTTATGCCTTCCTTTTGCTTACTTCTTTAAAAATGTAATTTAGACACTTGATTCCTTTAGTTTACAAGACTCAAAATGACATTTACATAGTATCCAAATTATTTAAAAATATTTTTATTAATTTAAGAAGACATCATTTTATCTATTGTCATACAACAATCCATTACAATTATAATAATGTAAAATAAACAAAAATCCAAACTTTTTTTTGGCAATCCTTTTTAAATTAAACATTCATTTTTAGTACCCCAATTGTGAATGGAACTTGTAATCCTCCTTTTTCCATTGTAATCAAGGATTAAATCCTCAATTTTTTCTTTCCAAAAGTAATTTAAAATCAAAACTAAATATTGTCTTATTCTTGTCTTGTTAAATATTAGTTGTACACCTTGTAACATTACCTTCCCTCCACTCTAAATTTTGTCCTTGAAATCCTTGTCACATTAAATGATTGAAAAAAATTTGTCCTTTAGTTCATTATGTCAACCATCTGTGGACCTCGTTCCTTATTCATTTTGAGCTACATAAATATCTATCTACACCTTTATTTGTGCTTCCATTATGATTTCAGTTGCTCCCATTCCCACTATCATGACTGCACTCACATGAAGAATTGTGATCATCATCTCATCCCTTAATTCCATGACATCAATTTGTGGTTTTGTTGTACTCCTTTCTACCCCTTTAAATACTACCTACTCTACCACCTAATCTATGTTTCTAAATGGTTCTATTTGTATTCCAATGTCACGAGCTTATAGTTTAGCCCTTTTAGTATAAATTATTTATTCCTACACCTCATATTCTTCATTCTAATGTTCTTCTCCTCCTTTGAAAATTTGTGGTGCTTCTTCTTATTCTTCTTTAGCCACTCTGTTAGACTTAATTTCCTTTGCTTCCTCTACTAGATTAGGCTTTGAATTATTTGAACTTTTATAGATGAAATTTGGAAATACTTTTTTGAAAGCTAATAGGTACCTTTTATACCCTTCTTCATCTCTCTTGTGTGTAATTATTTTTTTTTCATTTAAAAAAAATTGTGCCTCTACCAACTCCCAACATTCATTTAGTTCGGCATTGGAGTTTTCCATTGGTTGTTTGGTGCATAGTGTTGAATAATATTCCACCAGATCATCACAATCCTCCAATTTATTTTTTACATACATAATCCATCAATGTATTTGTATTGTTCCAGTAAATTGTCTAACTTTGTCTTAATTAAATAAACATCTCCTTCTATATTGTCAAAATGTCTAAAACTACCTATTTGTTCTTTTCTTTTGCCCTTTGTCTATGAAATTCTTCAACTACAAACATGGATTTCATTTGTATGATTTTCACAAACTTTTTTCTATTGCATTTGTCTCTATTTCCTACTCCTATAGCCATAGTTCCTTTTCTCTTTCCAAAGCCTCCTTCTTGTGTTTAAATTCTAGCAATGTGATCAACTAGGCATATTTGTGGTGGAGGCAAATCCTTTAGCTCTTCTAGAAAATCCCCCAACTCCCACAACAATTCCCTTGGTTAATAGAACACAAACTTGAGTTCCTCCAACGTTTTCCCTTGTCATTTCCCCTATCATTTTTCAACTAGTACCACCAATACCAATTGTACCCCAATTAACAACTTTCAGTAGTTATTTTACTCAAGATCCATCTTTTGGGATTAGTGGTTGCATTGTTTAACACCGTTGGGAACAAAATCCCCTTCAATCAAAGTTAAACATGGACAACCCCATGGATGGAAAACAATTGGATGTTGTGATTCAAATGGTAGCATACATGCCATTTGACACCACAAAAGGTAAGGGGGTTGGGAGAGGGTGCTAGTAAATTAACGCCCACAATGAAAGCTGACATTATAGAACATGTTATTGAGGTGTTACAAGAGGAAATGGGTTTAATGAAAGTTGAATTCAATGAGGTGATGTTGGAATGTGATGTGTTGTGTGAACAATTGGGTGCATGCTAGAAAAAATGTCATCTATTAGAACAAGAAGTTGCCAATCAACAAAAAACAGTGGAGGAAACATTCACAAGGGCCATAGAGGTGGAAAAGGAAAGCCTAAATTCCATGGAAGACCTCAAATGCTACCAACAAAATTTGATTGACACTAAGGAACATTATTGAAAAGATGTTGAAGCATTTGCAAAGGTGACCTTATAGAACTCAATAATATGCAACTTGCACGTATTTTGGGTGCATCTCGAACTATGTAGATGGAGGCAGAGCTTGTATGAATCCAAAGGGAATATTGTGAAGATGAGCGATTCCAATCACATGGTTTAACACCAAGGCCCTGAATATCTAAAATGTTTTCCGTCAATTTACTAAATCTGTAAGAGATTAGAAGTGTGGATTAGCTGATAGACCCCAAGTTGGATTAGGAATATCTCATTGTTGGTTCAAAAAAAACATGGGAATTCTCGTGGCCGACATTTCAAACCTTCATGCAAAATGGGGACCAATGTTTCATTTGTTGCTCCCCTTTTAGACTAGAAAGAACATGGTAGTTGGACACTTGCCAACATGTGTATAATCCATAATGCATAATAACTTTGATGGTGGCAAACAAGAGATGTCCACAACGTAGGACCCCATTCCACCAACACCTATACAAACAATTCAATTTTCAAATTACGATGCCATAACATTGGGAACACAATATGTTTAACACACCCGATAGGCCATAAAAATGGGATGCAAACATGAAATGAATCTAGAATGTTGACATGTCTTTCATTACATGGGGGAGTCAATATGACAAATTTGGTAATATGATGAATCCATGATTCAAAAGGCATGTGAATTGTTATACATGTTACTGATTGATACACGATGCCATTGGTTTCACCAACTATTTCAATGGTGGTATAACCCAAGGACAAACAAGTTCCAATATGGTTTTAATCCCCAATGCGCTTAATACAACATTATGGGGGCGGAGATTAGGCGGGGGTTCAACCTAAGTGATTCAAGCTTGAAGACCAAGAAAACTTGATGTTGGAGGAGATTGGTGAGGGGCCGCACTTGAAGGATGATGCTACATTTGTATTGTTGATTATGGTATCTCCTCATATGGTCACAATGTTCAATGAGTTGGACAATCTTCTCAGGTTGGACACAATTTTTGAATGGGAAGCCCGCTGGGCTAGGAAATCATGTTGGTTGACAATGTGGCAATAATATTGAAGAAAGTAGTTGTAGAAAAGGTAAGAGATTTTAGTAACATTAAGGTGAGGTGATCTATGACATTTGATACAACCTATGTACATTGTACAATAGCCTTATTTTGTACAAAATTGGTATTTATAATGGGGGTGAAAGCATGATTGAGTGCACCAAAGTATTGTCCCAAAGTATTGTCCCAAATGATAGTTTTCCATATGTTTTTAACAAAGTACTCCACATTAAGATGATATAAGAATATGATGGAATTTGAATGATAAAATCACAATCTACATGAAATGTTATAGATTTGGATATTATCACATTGTACTTTGATTGTACTTTGGCCATAACACCAAATGTCTTAACAAAAAATTTAATGCAACACATGGTGTTAGTACTTCCAAACTTTGATTTTTTGAAAAAATGAAAAAAAATTCACCATCTAAAACATCCATATGTATCCAAACAAATTTGGGGTTTTGCAACATCATCATAATTTGTGAAGCCCTCGCAATTTGTGACTTGGAAGGATGACCAATTGTAGGAAGTGTATTATGGGGTCAAAATTCATGGTAGTCATTGTCGTTTGAGGCCTCAATTGCTTCATTAAGAATGTTGGTGTCATTGTCATCATCATCATCATCATCATTGTGTTGCTCTTTTGTTTCTGAAATTTCTATCTCACACAAAGTCGTGATGATATTCCACCCTGAGTGTTTTGTCACAATTCATTTGGTGGGACATCATCTCTTGATATTCAAAATGATCAAGTTGATTGGGATTTGGCATGATCACCCCCAACATTGTTACCCCTCCTTGAGAGTTATCATTGAGCTCCATGAATCATGTACAATAATGTTTCACAACCTAAAGTTTTGCTAGAATTGTAGCTCGTTTTGACAAATTTTCATAAGTCTCCAATGCCTCATGTTCCAAATGTTGAGGTAGGAGTTCAAGTGTCCATTAATGATTAAAAGTTAAGTTCCTTTGCTTCTTGGTTCACATCTAGATTTGAAGTGTAACTTTCATTCCTTGAGTGAAATGGTGCCCACCCATCTAGAGATCCACAAATTAACCCAAGGCCTCCCATATCATTTTCAATATTTCCAAATGAATTCACAACAAATGTGACCTTTTAGTCCAAGTTGTCTTCTTTAGAAACATCAACATGTCTTTTTGGGGATGGTCATTTACAATAATGTCATTGAGTTTACATGCAATGTGCCCCTAAGTGCTAACCTCATCCTTAATTTGGGTAATTAATTTTGTTGAACATGTTGCAGCTATAACCCAATATTAAACCTAAAATGCACCTACATCCACCCATTAGGCTTCACATGGCCAAACACATGTGGTGGTTCATTATGAACATGACATACAATAATCAATGAATAATCCCAGTGATTAAATCTAATAAATGCACCCACAATAATGCCAACCTAGGTTTACAATCTAGACCTTGTAAAAACTTAATTAATATATTTGGGTAATTTAAAAGTTCAATAAGTCTTATTCACTGGTTAGAATTGGTGGGTAGCCTTATCCCATGCTTGGCCATTAACGACATCAATTACAACCCTAAGGTTCATCACAACTTTTAACATGTGTAGGAAGGTTCATCGCCTTTCACCTTAGGTTTTCCATTGAGTAGTATGTAGATGTTTGTATAAAGATTTGTTCACAAACGTGCTTGGTTTAAGGTGTCAACCAATGGCACATAATTTGGCAAACCCCACTACCTTTTGGAAATAAATGTCAACCCTATCAACATAATGATAGGAAACAAACAATAATTCAACAAGTTACAACATTAGTGGGGGGTTTACACGACAAACAACAAGTTAACATGCATTACCCCCCTACTACAACAAACTATTGCAAAAAAGGAAAAGTTGATGGGATGACATTCCACCAACTATGGGTTTAGTAAATGATGTTTTCTCACACAAAAACTTGGTGGCCAACAACTTGTGCACCTACCAACTCACACACACTTTGCACTTCCCAAAAAACCTCCAAAAACTTTTGTCTCCAAATTAATTAAGATATCCCACATGCATTACCTTTCTTTTACAAGATTCCAACATTGAAGACAAATTAAAAATCCAACCTTGTATGGCCAAGTTATGAATTCCAAAAAAAAATTCCAAAAAAATCCCAAAATTGCAATTCAAAATTAATTTTTCCATTCAAATTTCCATTTTCCCCCCTCATACTCAAGGGATAGATTATGTGTGTATTGGGGTGTCTTCTTATATTTGTTGTCTGATTATAAAACACTTTGTGCACATTCTTTAAGTTGTCTAATTATCAATTCTCACACAGTAATTAATATGGATGAAATCCAACCATCATCCAAATTATGGATGATTCAAACTCCGCATGGATGAAACACTTTAAACCCAAACAAAATTGGACCTTAAGCCCATCCAAACTGATCTTTTGAACCACATGGAGTTACAAAATCTTTGAACCTAGTTTGAAAGTTTGAAGCAATTGCATGCACCATTACCATTGTTATAAATTCCACATAATGCTTATGTGGTGGTAATGGGACTTAAGATGTTGCAATTCATGTTGTTGTTGATGATGATGTTGTCATCACTAGTGTTGTGTGCCCAAAGGAGATGAGGAAGGTGGGGTGAGCCATGATGCCAAACATTGAAGGCCTGATTAAACTCCAAGTTCGAACAATGATGGCAATAGTGGTGACAATTTGTTGTTGCAATTGTTGTTGTTACTACAAGTTGATGTGGCAATCATGATGTTTTGATGGGATGCATGATGGTGGCCTTGTGAGTTGTTGTAACCATGATGTTTTGATGGGCAAATCATGGTGGGATCAGCTAGTTAGTTTATGATGGTTGGTTGATCCACACAAATAAATCAATTTCTTCTTTTTTGTCTCCTTTTCATTCTATGGTACACATGCTTTGTTTGGGTTCAACTCTTGTAGGAGTGACAAATTAAAGTTAACACAAAAAACACCAAAATTGCCTCCAAAATAAATGAAGACTTCATCTTGTAGCAACTCCTTCCTTAGTTACAAACTCCTTTTCTTGCAACCTTTTCTACAACAATCTTCTAGTGTTATGTAATAAAAACTAATCTACACATAACACCATAACACTAGAATGATCTTTTGTGTTTCAAAAAAACTCACTTGCAAATCACATGAATCCAAGTTCAACACAAAACAATCACATGTGTATCCTATGTGTTCTAGAATTTCAAAACACAAAAGAGGTGGCTCCAAAGCCACACTATGATGATAAAACCCCCCAAACAAAAAAAACTCATAACCTTGTTCACATTTAATTGGGTTTTAACCACACATAACAAACTACAAGTAACTAATGTCTTGCAACGAATATTTGACATGTTTTGATTCTGGGTTTGATTTTAGTTAAAGGTCAATTTCAAGTTTTGATTTTAAAATTTGGGCTAATTTTGATTTTATTTTGAAAATTTAAACCCAATGATTTAAATACCCCAAAAGTGACTTGAGAATCGGCCAAAAACCGAAATCGGACAACACTCAAACTGGTGTTGTGAAGGTATTTAATTTGTAAGGTTAAACTAAGTTTTCAAGTCTAGGTTTTTGTGGCTTAGACCCAAGTTCACATTCTTTATTTGAAATTGGCACAAAGAACCAAACCATGAAACTAATCTTTTGTTAGATTCAGAATTGAAACTAAAACTACGAAAAAACATCCTTAAACATAGGGTCAACATTTTTAGGTAAGAAAGTTGATATAAAAAAATAGTTGACAAGTAGGCTGAACATTAAAATTAAATATTAAATTTAGATAATTGTTGAACTCCATATTTATATAGACCCTTATTTTGATTTGTTGTAAAACTTTGTGTACCTATACAATCTCTAGCATTGGGGAGTGTGTAGTGTATACATGGAATGACACCATGCTTTTGAATTGGGCCAAGAGGTTATGAAGCAGTAGGACTAGCATCGAAAGGTTTAAAAATTGGAAGAACCATGCTCAAACCCTCACCCTGAGAACCCCCAAACAGATTTTAAAGTGTCAGAATTGAGGGTCTCTTCAAAAAGAAGAACCACACAACTCTGCTTTCAACTCTTAAGGTTGTAAGTCTTTAAGGTCCAAAAACAGGTTGAAATGGCAGAATTCCCTTGAAGCCTTGCCTGGTCTCTTAATGCATTATTTCATGAACTGGTTACCGGACAATAGGATGTTGTAACACACAACGTGTGCAAACTGTAAACCTCACACCAAGGTTTCTTACATTCAGATGTTTCAGTCTAAGGGCATAAAACCTTGACCAAGGTACGTATATGGTTGAGCCACATGACCAACAGCAGACCCAATCTGACAAGCCATTGGCACCCCAGGAGTTTCAACCTGCACACCATTGGGTTTGAATCCAGGAGCTTGATGGGGTCCCATGGTCCCAGAAAGGGCTACATCAATGAGCCATCACCCTTGGGGTGTTGTCTTACCTTTTGCTCATTTTAATTTTTATGAAAATATATGAAGCCTCAATGTTGAGCACACATTGCTGATTACTAAGAACCGATGAAAAGCCTATCTTTGGTTGGATTAACTTGATTGATTTGGCCAAAAATTGGTGATTGGCCAATTAATGTGGCTCATTAAAAGGAAAAAAAAAAGTTTTGCAGGCACCCATGAACTAATTAATATGAATCAGCCACACAGTTTGAGTAAGTTCCCTCAGTTGCAAAGTAGAAAGAAATGTACTCCCCTGTAGCCCTCGTTTTTCAGTTTATTTACATGGGAGTTGAACTTTGGGCAAACCATATGGGCTAAATCTGAGGTCCTATTAGGAACATCTTGGAGAACAAATTGGGAACTCAGGAAACCCCATGGGAACATGAAGATTGGGAACAAGAAAGAAAAACAAAAAATCCCTCTCCCCCCTTGGCTGCATGAAATTTCTCTTCCCAAAACTGTTTGTCACCATTTTTGGCCTAGGCTAATGGCAGGGTTTAGGGTTTAAACCTTAAACCCTAAACCACTTTGTGAAGAATTTTGCAGCCATTTAAGAGCAAGCCTTTTCTCATTGTTTTGGGCAAAATTTTGCATCTACGTGGCAGAGAACAGATTCCTCTGTCGCAAGATTCCATTTTTATTTCAAAAAGTTCGCCAGATTTTGAGGGGAAAAAGGTCTCAAATAGCCATATTTAGACATCAGTTCATAGATCGTCACCAGAATAAAGCAGGTTTCCTAACTTTTGCTGCTTACTTCTCTGATGACCTGTGGCCAAATTCCAAATTTGGCTAAAGAACTCTTGTGGATGATGGTTGCCAACCCACCCACCTCACAAAATTGGAAAAACACCTGCTTAACAGGACTATTGTGAAAGGGTTCATCCGTTCATACCTTCCCCATATATCAGTTTATACACAATACTTCTTCAAATTTATATCCTCTTTCTAAAACCTGGATTTGTTTACCTTACCCTAAGGTCAGTTTCGTCATTAAATAATCCTCAAAATAGTGAAATGAAATTTCATGAAAATATGAAGTTGAAATGTTGAAAATCACCATAATTTATCACAGGTTACATACGCTCTGAATAATTTCACTACTCATATATCACAATACAATACTAGATGATAGAATATATATATATATATATAATTTCAAAAATTAAAAAATGAATATATATTTTTGAAAGAATAAAATTATTTGTTTTGTCAATGTGGAAACTGACCCTAGGCTAGGGTATTTGGGTACCACAGTCTCTAGTGTAAAGTGGGCCATGGTGTGGTAAAAGCTAAGCAGGAAGGCGATGGTTTTGTCTTGCTTACAGCAGAAATTTGCTCAAGATTGTACAAGTGTTGGCAATTTTGTGTGACCAGAGTCTTTTGGAAGGTAGGGGTTTCGCCTCGTCACCCGATGTCAAATGGGAAGAACCTCCCCTTTGGAAGCAAAGCAAGTCGTAAGAGAATCATTGCCGTCCTATAACGTAGGGACTCGGGACTGGGGGAAGGCAATTCATTTCCGCCTACCTCGATTCCGCAGCTTAAAGTGGCGCCCACATCCCCTTCTGCCATACTGGTAGAATGTACGTTCATTTCGCTTGTCACGACACATGTGTATTTCAGAACTGTCCATCTTGCATCCTGCAAGGATATGCTTTTTCTCCTTCTACAATACAATTCCCACGTGGATGGTGCTCAGACATACATTTGGAGGGATGGGAGTCTTTTAGAAGGAGCATTTACTTTACCACTACAGTTTTGGAAATTTTTAGATCTCATTGGCATCAAGCTGGGAATATGAGCTTTATCGTGATCCTTCTTCTCACAACCCTTCGCTTCTACGCAATGTTCTGCAACAACAGAAATCATTGAACGCAAATCTCCACTCATGTGCACGACTTATATTTAGGCATATTAAGTGCGGGCTATTAAGTTTTGGAACCTAGTCGCTGATTTCCTCCATGCCTGAAATCAGTACATCTTCTATATTGTTTGGGAGAAGGGTGGGTCTTCCTTGGAGATGATGCCCTCAACTAGATCTCAATCTAGTGAAGGATCGGGGAGTCATGCATTTTAATTTTGGGGCAAGTTATAGCCAAATTTAAGTAAATTGTTTGACATTTTTGAATTGAGGTAATCTTGGGGTTTTGGGTTTGATTCAATTGCTCCTTTTGCACAATTTTTCTAACCAGTTGTCCTAGCAACGGTTTTTTCATAATCCCCTTTACAAGGGATATATCAACGATCAATTTTCTTGTATGACTTAAAATGCAACCAACTAATGTATTAATGTACCAGCCATGTAAGATGAAAATTTATTTTCAAACAAAGTGTAAAAATAGAAAATTTGAAACTTTTTGCAACTTAAATAGATTGTCAGACCAAATGATTTTCTCACAACCCAAGCCATTGATAGTATTATGGATACACCTAGTGTTGATGGAACATATAATTCAACACCAAGCTTCAAGGTGTTTGTGTTGATAGGTGGGTGATGTTTCATTCATTATTGGCGAGCAAGGTCTTTAATGCTTCTATGAGTAATCAATAGCATCAAACATAGATGGCAACAAGGAATAAAAATGCACACTAACTAGCTAAATATTACAAATTATTTTTTTGGAAAAAAAGAATAACAAATAATTGTGATACAAGTGGAAAATGAAAGCTAATCACAACTTCAAGTTACTACATTTTCAACAATATCAAAAGTTTGACTTTTGATCCATAATCATATGAGGTGTGTAGGTCCAATATTGCTTGAGGATTGCCATCTCCTCACTTGGTATGTTGCACAATTTGATAGGAGCATATACCAAAGCATGTATTGCATGGTCAAGGAGCAAACACAAAAGGCTCTTTCAAAGGCACCCATGAGATCTCACATTTGACATGTGTTGACATTTTGCATAAACTTGGTGTATAGAACCCAATGATTATTCAATTCTCTAGTACAATCCATGAAAGTGCTAGCTCAAAATTCTTGAGGACAATTGTGGATTTGCTATGAAGTTCTATACGCAAGAGGTATGATGCATTGGATGTCAAAATCTCATGGTTTCATATTTAGAACTTTCTTTGTTGCATATATCCAGTTGTCAAGTTTCTTCTACTAACCAAGTCATTGTGTACAATAAAGAATTTTTGATATGGGGGACAACAACTTCTTAGTCTTCTTCATGCATGATGGAATGAAATTTCCAATTATGGTTCATGTTCTCAAGTTCAAACTTCAAGACTCACATCCAAGAAATGTGGCACATTAAGAACTTCAAGTCTTTCACCAACCTATTAGTTGTTACATGTTCACATTCCTTTTTGATGATTTTATTATCCCTAAAAACTATTACACCATGCATAACTTGGACTGTAAACTATTAAGGGAAAAATTACTAGATCATGGTATGATTTTTATTTGTTACAACTCCAATTCAATAATTCAAAATTATTAGTAGTAGGTAGGAGTGGTTATGAGAATCATTACTTCCATTGTTTGAAGAGGTAGTCCTCAGAGGGACATTAAATGTTAAAATTTTACATTACCTACATCAAACAAAGTATTATTTGGGGGAATTATGTGAAACAATTCTTTTTCCCAACCTTATTATTACCTAAATTTCTAATCATTTGCATATTTAAGCCACCCTAAATTTGATTATAATTTTAAATTTCACATTTTGATAGCTTATATTTTTATTTTTTTTTAGTTTTAGTACTTGAAATTATGAAGAATGATAAAGATGCAACTGAACATGGTAAAATCATGTGATAAAACTACCATTGTTTTGACACACCATATGTATTGATCATATGTTCCAACTAGGTAATTGGGAGGTGGCAAAACAAAGTACCCATATGAAGTGTAATTTTTTTCAAAATGATTCAATTGTTTATAGTGTGAAAGGATCTTTTAATTCATATTTTTTCATGTTTAATAACTAGTTCAATTACTAACTTATTAATTGAACCTACTAGCCATTAATACCAAAAATATTTAGCACATACGTTATTTTTAATTTTAAAAAATAATATAAAAAATAACACATACTTTACATTATATATATAGAATAAAAAAATCATTTTATAAAATTAATTTGAACATAAATTTTATACATCAACCGATATATGGGACCTTATATTTTTACTTATGTATATTGTAAATTTAAAGAAGAATGCCCCCCCCCCCACCCCCCCCAAAAGGTAATTTAATGGACATTATTTTAAATAATATTTTAAAAAACTATTTTAGGTGGTTCTTTTCAAAGATTTTGAAGACTAATGAGAAAATCATCAACATCCATCTATCTAATTCTAAGTAAATGTTATCAAGGAAATGTATTTATGAAGATTTTATTACTTGTCATTTTTGGTTGTCCATCTTGGCAAAAAATTCTTATGACTCAAAAAAATGTCACATTATATTATTATGTACATGTGTATATAAAATGAATGTATATACATTGATCATAAAAGGTAGATTTACATAAAAGGTTAAGCAACAAAATTATTGGTTACATTTTTTCAAAAATGGTTTTGGGTACTCTAAATACATTAGATTCATTTCAAACTTATACAAATTTTCATAAAATATTTGAAACATTATTGTAAAACTACATTAAAAAAATTTCAACATTAACTCAATTTATCACTAAAAAAAAAAAGAAAAAAGAAATTGTTACACATTCCATGTGTCTTAGTATTGTGTTTGGACCTAGGTAGGTTGAATGAATAAGCTTTAGGGAGGAATAGGTGGAATGAATTTTAAAAATACAAATGGAGATGAATAAAAATTGGAGGAAAACTGTGTGAATTGAAAGAAAATTAAATATATATAAGATGAGAGAAAACTCAAAACTTAAAGGTGAAAACCAATAAAGAAAGTTTATAAGTCATCATAAGAAATTAATATAAAAGCAAAAAATGGTAGAAAAGTATGTGTACTAACCTTAAATGTTTTGTAAATGTTTAAGGTAGTTCATCAAAAGCATTGTAAAAATGGAAAGTAGCATTAAGGGTTTAGTACATAGTTCCAACCAATGTGAGGGCATCCCAATAATATCTTGGTTTATCATTATAGACCATTCTTTAGCCATCAAGCCATGAATAAGGTTCTTTAGTACATTCTTGTATTTTAAAAATTTCCTTTTGAACTAAAATGCACATTGTGGGCCTTCACTCTCATTTTGGATTGCTAACTCTCCAAGTGTTCACTCTTACATTGTCATATTTTGCCACATTGCTTGCATGTTTTTGTCTTCTTACCTCAATTGTTTGTCGTCAAATTTTTTGAATAGTAAGTTTCACTTGCTTCAATTCTTACAATGTTTATTGTTGCAATGAAAGAAAGTAGAATGGTAGTCATAGTAGATCATTTCGATGATGGAGTCTAAGATGTTGCATTTGAAATAAATGTGTTCAATAGTTATGGCATGATATCAATGGTAATTTGGATCATAGAATGGAAAATCCCTGTTATTCCTACTTGCACTTTGATTTGCTAGATAGAATAACTTTGACCATGCTCACTTTGGGAGTGAAATTGCTCTTTATAGAACTGCATGAACTGTTTTTACAAAATGGAATTTATGTCAAGATGAATTTTTTTGGGATAGAATAAAAATCTAAAAAAAGTTCGAAAAAATTGACATGCATGTTGTCATCATAGTTGAGTCAATGATGACCATGTTCATTTTTGGTTTCCAACCATAATTGGTTTCTATGTTTTTTCACATGGATTCCATTAGTGAATTCAAAACCACACTCCAAAGTTGGACCTTTGCCACCATTTCTCTCATTGTTACTAGAGGAAGTGGAGGAGAAGATAACAAGTGTGAAAAGAAACTTTGTTTACAACTTTTGGGGGGGGGAGTAAGGGGGAAGGGGGGAGAACTTGAATAGATGTTTTTGCTAGGAGGAGCATTTTTAGAAAAAAAAAAAATGATCAACTTAAGGACTCATACAATGGAGATCAATGTACTCTGATCTTAATAAGAATGTGACAATAGCATCTGAAGAAAATTAACATTTGAGAGCATTACAATACACAATTTCAGCAAAGTAGTTGATGGATGTGTTCAAACTTACCTTTAGTTGCATGACACGTTACATAACACAATTACTCAGCTTGCACTAAGAAAGGTCAGACATTGTATGTATCAGAGGTTTTATTGTTCTCAATTTCATTTCCTGTTTTGTTTATTCTATAAAATAAATTTCAATTTCTTCAAGTAACTGGAGTGTTATCCATAATCAGCCCTATTGCCTCCATTTTAGAAAGTATATGAAAATTGTTTTGTAACAAATATAATCATCTCTCAAACCAATGATGTTCAACTGCAATGCTTGTCGTCCTAAAATCAAAGGTTCACAACTCATGTTTTCTTTATGCCTCCATTACACATAAGGATGAACCTATGTTGTCGACCATTGCCGACAAATGGTTAGAAATGTAATTGTGCATATGACAAAGTTTGAGTTCCTTAATTCCCTTCATCCAAACAGGTTTAACTCCTAAACACAATTAGCATTCATAGTAAATTCCAATAGATGCATGCATTTGCGCTCCTTGGTTTTCAAAACCGCATTCAATAATTTATTCTTAAGGCATAATCTAATTTTCATGGTGGGGATTTGGCTGTAGGCCGTTTGGTAATTATTCCTAGTGATGATGGGCAACATACCACTTGGTTACTATTTTGCAATCCTTCCATGATTTCAAATTTACTTTTTCCTCCTCAATGCAAAGTTTCCAATATCAACATGTTCTGATGCTATGGACATAGAAGTACTGAGTTCATCTAGACCTAGCACTTGCAAAGAAAAATATTGTTTCCAGTTAAAACATCATGGCAAGAGTGTTTGTCCATAACACTCATAAAGAACTCAAGATGAGCACACAGATATGATTTGAGAGGCAAAGCAAGAATATTATCTCAAGCACAAGATCGAGCACACAAATTGACAGGCAAAAAAAGAGTGATTATATCAGTCTCAAGATCAAGCACATCACTGTGATTTCAAAGGCCAAAAAGAGTAATTATGTCAGCAGTCTTTAAGATGTAGACATACTGCCATTTCTGTGCCTTTCAACCAACACTAAACTACAGGATTGGAGACTCAAGCTAGATCCACTGTCTCCACTCACATTCGAACTCCTACTGTATGTAAGTATTCCTGGAACAGCATGCAGTCGTTGAAGAGATGCATGGATGCTCACTCTGAAATCATTCATTCTGTGATATGGATTGCTCCATGCATTGCAATGTAGCAATGACATTCTACTAGTTCGAATTGCCAATCATGGCTTCTACTAGAAAGAGAAAGACATGAAAGCCAACTTTTATTGAGTTGTTGACATCAAATATGAGAATAGAGTATGCTGAAGAGAATCCATGATGTTGTAAAACATACCATTATTTCTGGCTCCCTATTTCTTTCGTGGTAGTCCAGACTGCCAGTGTACACTGAGACCTGGAATCTGGAGCACCATTCTATTGAATATTATGCCTCTGAACCACTGACCTGTATCTGCAATTCAGGCCATCCGGTGATGTCCAGTGCTGTATACCCTTTGTGGTTGCATGCAATTTTGACATCCTTTTGCAGATATTAGGTCAGCTGTGCCATTTCAAATTGGCACATAAGAATATGGGGCAGAGCTCCTCTGATCTGTGCCTCGTAATGGTTTATAGTCCTTACTGATATACATCTCAGCTGACCTGTTCCCCTATAAGATCAAGTCCAACAACTAGAAATGAAATCCCTTGAAAGAGAAGGAAGTAGAAATGCACCCCCTTTGCTGACAATAAACTTCGTGCGGCTGCTGTCAACAGCAGAAATGCCAAAGAAAGCTCTTTCCTGTACAGGCGGTTGGCCTTCTTCTTTGGTATTGGTGCTGTTGGCAGTAATGGGGGTGGCAGTGGCTGCATCTGCTCCTGCCTTTGCTTCAAAGCATCTAAGCCTGACAAAGAGGTCCCACGACTGAGCTTCACATTGGGCTTGACGTCCTGCAAAGCAAGAAGATCTAACTCGGATGATCGCCCAGTTTTCTTTGTGACCACCCATTCGTGTGCACTGCTGAGCTGGAACAGACCCGATATCATGGCATTGAACTTTGTGACAGACATGGTGTTCTCAAAGAGCAAGTAGGGGATGAGGAATGGGAATGAGCGGGGTGCCGGTAACACGTTCAGAAAGGACATCAGTGCAGGGATGTAGCACACAACCCATACTGGCAGCTGTGCCTCTGGGACAAACATAGTCACTGGCAGGATTATGCAGAAGAGTGTGAAGGAATAGAAAGGGAGGATCAGTTTCCTCAAAAGGAAGAAGAGGAATATCATGTTTGCTTTCTTCCACGTTGATACCTGCAAGGTGCACACAAAGGTCAACAATACATATTTGCAAATGTTCATTTTGTAGGCAGGTTTGGCAGCATTGCAGGACATGACTTCAACTCCATAGAATTTCAGTGATGATGCCTAGGGTGTTAGGGTTCTTTGATGCTAGGTTTTCAAGCTCCATAGTTTTATTGTGCTCCACACAGACAAATTGAAAGGCCAGATTATTGCCTTATGACTAAATCCTAGGATAGGCAGACTCTAAAAGCACAGGTGTATTGTCACCAACTTCTCAATGGCACACTAAACTAAAGATCACACTAAACTGCCAGTTTGCAGTATTAAGGATGTGATTGAATGTGCAGTCAATGGGTCAACAAGGACACTGAAACCCCACCTTAGATGCAATGATGTCAGGAAGACACAACCGGAAAAGTTGCATTGGGCCAGAATGCCAGCGATGCTGTTGTTTGCGGTATGTTTCATATGACTCTGGCAACTCACACAGAGCCTGCAAGCACAACTCACTGTTATTAGTCCTGGAGTCAAATAGGATGCCCATGGTATCGACTAGAATGTTGGTAAGCATTGTAAAGAATCAACTACTGAATGTAACACCTCTAAATAGCAGAAACCTGGAAGTAATAATGTGAATGCTACAATCTGGATATCTTAAGTCAAATAGCAAACAAACTATCAAAAGGACAACACTTACTCGAACATCATTGAGGAAAATGAATTTCCACCCACAAAGATGGGCTCGGACAGCCACGTCCATGTCTTCTACAGTGGTGCGTTCCAACCACCCACCACACTCTTCAAGTGCTTTAATTCGCCAGACGCCTGCAGTGCCATTGAAGCCAAAGAAGTTGATGAACACGCCGTTCACCTGCTGCTCTACCTCAAAGTGAAATGACAGATTTATATTTTGAAGGCGTGTGAGCAAATTCTCATCCTTGTTAACAAATGACCACCGTGCCTGCACTAAACCCAGCTCAGGATTGTCCTGTCACACATACATCCCCACAGTTTTCAGTCAGCAAGAAGAAAACTAATTCTCTCCCAATGCCAGAACCAAGATAAGAAATCATAAAGCAAGACTTTATGCACTAAATTTAGCACTAATATTGATCCTAAAGATATCTCCTGTGCAAGAAGAATGGAATCCCTGCACACTAGTACTGGATACTTGAGGCCCATGCACTCTTAAGGAACACTTCCTGGTCAAAGGGGAACTGTAGCTATACCATATCCATAGCTTATCTCCTGTGGTTATTGTTTTCAAGAAGATGATGCTACAGATCCTGCAAAGAAAAGAGAAGCAAAAAATTAAAGATAGATCCATGGGTATGGTGGAAGAGTACCCTAAAGTGGGGAACAGTGCGTTTGAGGAAATCGGCCTTTGGTTGGAAGTCAGCATCAAAGATTGTGACAAACTCATAGTCCTTCACATAAGCACAGTTCATGGCAGATTTAAGGTTGCCTGCCTTATATCCTGTCCGGTTTGTCCGATGCCTATATATGATGTTGATCCCCTTCTGATGCCATTTTGCCACCTCCCCCTTAATGAGGAACTGTGTCTCAACATCATCTGAGTCATCCAGCACTTGAACTAACATGCGATGCCTTGGCCAATCCAGCTGACAGACTGCTGAGATGGATTGCTCATATACCTGCATGGAATCATACCATCAGTGTTAACCCTCAATCTTAATATCATGGAAGCCCCCCCAGATCTGTAAAGAGAATTGTCAAGAATGCAAGATGCTTCTTCAAATGGACAAAATGCCAGGGAATCAAACAAACCTCTCGCTCATTGCACATTGGAATTTGAACAAGAACCATGGGGTAGCCCTTATCAGGCTGCTCCACATCATCTGACTCAAGAGAAGGGTTTACAGGAATAGGCTTGATATTTTTCCACTTGATCCACACACAACCAAGGCAAAGAATAATTCGATCTGCTGACTGAAGGAGGAAGAGGTAGATACAAAAATTGATAAGGAATTGAAGAGGTGGTGCAATGTACTGAGCTCGAAAATATATCCAGCCGACATATATAGCATGTGGCAAATTTGTGACACCAAATGCTGGAGGCCAGTGGGGACCAGCAAAGTGCCACCCCATCATGTGGGCTGCCACCTCCACACACAACATGAATATTGCAAACACCAAAAATCCTATAATGGCCTTGAATAGCCTTCCCTTTCGTGGCCTGTCTGGATTAGGATCAGCCAGACCTTGGCGAAGAATGAGACGTTTTTTGATCGCTGCAAGAACCGTCCATAGCCCTTGTGCCACCCATGCAACACATCCAGCTGCTCTGTGAGCTTTCAGCAGAAGCACCCATGTCAACTGCTTGGCATTTTTCCCCTTGTCTTTACCTCCCTCGAAACCAGGCTTTGGGCTCTCAATCTCAAGCATAGAGTAGTTGGGATTTTCCATCTTCACCACCACAGGAGTTCCCTGGTGCTGCTCCTTGTTCCACCAGTCCATAAAATCAAAGCTTGGTGCCATCTTCCAAAGACTCTGCTGATGCCCCCAAAAACTGGCACTAAAGTAATAGTCCTCCTGCTATCAAGATGGCAAATGCAATACTGTGTGTTCTAGTAGTACTGCATCTCAATGTGATAAGAGAAGCATTTCAAGAAACTAGGGTATGGTCTGTTTCCAGAACTGTGAATCTGTTCTGGCTCCTACAATGTTGCGACAATAATGCTTTGAGCTCTGCCATAGGAAAAAAAAGAAGAAAACAGAGCCTTCACAAGCCTTTCTCGACTGTAAAACAGCTCCTTCTTACATGCAGCAGTGGTATCATTTGCCTGCCTGTAGGTACTCTCAAGACTGTAGAGATACCTTTTTCTTTCTCTTCTTCTCTCACCTTAGTGCTTGACAGTAGTAAACCTGCATATTGCCATCTGGGTAAGGCTGTGCTCCCATTCAAATTGGCAAGCAGCCACCGCACCACCCGGCCCAGGCAGGGAGGGAGCCTCTCCTTGGTTGGCTTCTAGGCTCCAGCCCCTCTAAAATCTCCACCACCTCTGTGATTTGAGGTAAGGCAGCAAGCAAGAGAGTAGTGCGAACTACATCAAGAAGAAGAGGTTGCCATCATTGCCTCCATTCCCCTTCCTTCAAGATTCATCTCGCAATCTCCCTCTGGGTCGCAGAATGTTCGCCAAGAATCCAAACCAAATGTTGGCTCTCCGGCACCAGAAAATGGACACTGCAGAAAGGAAACCCAAATGAAAAGAAGAACAAAAAGGAAATGCAAAAGAAGCTGGAAAAAACCACTCTCTCTCCACAAAACCCAAAACCCAAAAAAAGAAAAAAAAACATAAGATGAAAGCTCCAGACCAACCTAACCAGAAAATCAAGATGCCCGGCCCGGAGTTTTCTTGCAGATCCAAAAATGCAGCAAGCTATGTCCAAGCTCTTTTCCAAAAAAAAAACCCTACGCAACAAACACAACACACCACACGCACATAAATAAACAATCAGAGAAACTCACCTCTCGTGTCCACCAAAACTGTATTTATCTCTGGACTGAAACGCACTGCGACGACACAAACATACGTATAAAGACGAAGAGAACCGAGCGCGTTCGTTCGTTCGTTCGTTCTACAACCAATGTTGTTGCCTGCCTGCTTGCCTGCCTGCCCCTCCCTCCACACCCAACCCAAGAAACGCCACCTGCACCACCACCAACACTCGCTCACTGCCCCGACACGCACTCTCTGCTGCTGCTGCTAAGCGCCGACGACGACTGATGAGCAACAAACTTCCCCCCAGAAAAAGAAAAAAGAAACACACACTCTCTCTATATGTCTGTGTCTGTGCGTCTCACAGAACAAACAAAGCAACAAACAATATTAGCAATACTGCTACTGCTACTACTCTTCAGTACGGTGTGTGCATCGATCGATGTACAGACACACACAAGAACAACAACAGCAACGCATCTGGGGATCTCTTATTGTGCATCACTCTGTCTGCGCACGCACGCGCACGCATGCGTTGGTGCGGAGGAGGAGCTGCTGCTGCTGCTTGCTTTGTTTGTTCGTGTGTGCGCAAACGCGCGCGTTGCGTCTCTTTGAGTGTGCGAGCTTTGTATTATGCATTGTAAGTTAATGCCTTCAAACTTCCAAAGAGGACGCGGGTTCGGGGGGGGGGGGGGTGGGTTTTTACTTTTGGGGAGGCGGCTGGTCCCTGGGGTGCCCGTTTCCAAGTCACGCCAAAAACGAGCCTCTTCGGC
>Ga0116227_10004414_pt1 | contig 30571 bp, 21 predicted proteins | sample S1TSphgellanicum_FD_89693 | JGI IMG/M metagenome (GOLD analysis project Ga0116227, IMG submission 89693) | Host-associated microbial communities from peat moss isolated from Minnesota, USA - S1T2_Fb - Sphagnum magellanicum MG | ecosystem: Host-associated > Plants > Peat moss > Unclassified... | reverse complement strand
TTCCTTGGGCTCATATTCATCCAACACCCGCATGACACACAACATGCCGTAACCTCCCATGCATTCTCTTTCCCAGGTTTTTCCTAACATAAAGTGGATGGTTGGCCCACCCACACAAGGCATCTCATGCGCCTTCACTTTCACGATCCCACTTTTGGATGGGATCCTAACTAGCCTATTGTGCCCTTTTATGAGCACATTGTTTTGGGTGATGAATTCCATTCCCAAAACGCACTCCATTCCACCCAAGGAGGACACCAACAAGTCCACCTTTCCTCTCCAATTTCCTTGTTGGAAAGGCACCTTTTTTGCTTGTGACATAGTGGGATGGGGAACCCCATCCACGAAATGCACCTCGATGGGTGCCTTGAGCTCCTCCAAGTGGAGCTCCATCCTTTCGGCACTTTCTCGTGTTATGAAGTTGTGAGAAGCCCCTGTGTCCAAAAGACATAACAAATCCCGCTAAGCAATCTTCCCCTTCAAGAAGATAAGTCAATTGCATTCAGCTTGGGCTAGGTTGGCATTAAGGGCAATTACCTTAGAGCCCCCATTCCCCGCTTTGGACTTGGGACAATCTTTGGAGTAATGCCCCATCTCGTTGCAGTTGAAACATGCTCCTTTGGGTTTCACCCCAACATCTCCCTTGGGTTAGCTCCCTTTGAAAGGAGCCCCTTCTTCACAAAGTTCCCCTTGGGTTTAAACCCCGCGCCTTGGAATTGTTTAGGCTTATCCTTGGTTAGGCTTCCTTGCCCAGGGCTCCATTCACTGTCATGCTTTGGCTTCTTGTGAAGGAACTTGTTGTCCTTCTTGAGCTCGGATTTTTCACTCTGCCCCACATCTGAGAAACCTTCCACTTTTGTGACGGCTTCGGATAGTGAGGAGGGCCAATTTTCCTCAAGCTTTCACTTGGCCCAAGTTGGAAATCCCATCACGAATTGGCACACACGGTCCAACTCATGCATGTGCCGAATTTCAAGCATGAGTTCGGAATAAGCCTTCACATATTGCTTTAGGTTTTCATTTGTTGCATTCACAAGGTCACGAAGTTTGCACCTCGAGATGTAGTTGAAGTTCCTTGGGACAAATTCGGTCTCCACACAGTCCTTGAAGAACTCCCAAATATAACCATGGTTCTTCCCTTCCTCTTGTCTCACTATCCTCCACCATGTGGCGGCATAGCCTTTCAAGTAGGACTGGGCAAGCTCCATGGCCTAGTGTTGTCCAACCTTGGCGGCATGCAAATAATCCTACATTTCTGCAAGCCAAGCATCCACAACCTTTCAGTCACGAGCACCATCGAAGTTCCCGGGTTTGGCTGGTTGGAACTTTGCATCCTTGGATGTTCCTCCTTTGAGGGCCGCAACCAGCTCACTAAAGTCGGGCCTATTCATCTTGAGGAGGACTTCCAATTATTCCTCGGTGAATAGGACCGAGCTCCATTGTTCCTCCTCACTTTCGGGCTCATCTTGGTCCTCCCGGGTTATTGGTTCCTCTTCCCCAATTGATTTTGGTAGGACTACACGGTCTTTGTTGGGTTCTTCCAACATAGTGTTTTGGGCTTGCTTCCGATTCTTCTTGGGTGCCATCTGAAACTCCCAAGAGGTTACCCGAGCTCAACCAGAGTTCTGATACCAGGTGATGCGCTCCCAAGTCCCAAGTTAGCCCCAAGTTGGGACTAAGTCACTCAAATTGCGGAATTTCTGGGATTCGGGGCACGTTCCCGGCTTCCAGCACTAAAGGGGGGGTGAGAGGGGCATGCTGAAAGCTCCGGGATAGACTAGGAAGAGGGACAAGCTCACTCAATTATATGGTCCTGCATCCAAATCCAACCAACAAGTTGATTAGAACTCATTCTGCACCCTTTTGGTGTTGGGACAAGCCATGGGCTACCTTGGACTCACTTGACTCACCACGGCCCGAACTCGGGGGAAGCCACCACCTTCCCCCATATAGTATTCTATGCAACTCTCCACCGCACTTGCATCCAAAACTGTCCTAGTTTGGACTCCCGGGACTTCGAGCGTTCATAACTTCTCGCCCCCAACTCGGATCAAAATGAGGTCGTAACAAAAGTTGTAGCTCTCCTCGAGAGCTTTCCAATAGTGTATCGCACTTCACTTGCACGCGCCGAAATCGAGTTGATTCCTAACTTTTGGTGGTCGGGTGTCAAATTGCCAATTTGACTCCTGGCCCTTCTTTTGACCATAACTTGTGCTGCAAATGTCTAAATGGCTCATGCAAGGCTATTTTGGACATCTACACTTCAGGACCTTTCCAAGAATATAAAGAACGCCTCAATGTGAGGTGTTTTGACCCCTGCAATTGCACTCTGAGTTTTTGGGAGTCCCGAAGAACTCCCAAGTCCCATTTTGGGGAATGTGACTGGCGACCTCACAACTCCCTCAAAGTGGGGTTACGACATAAAGTTAGTTGAGTTTTGTTACAACAATTCGGAACACTCCGCGACAAGGTCCACCCCCTTTCAAATAGTGACAGACAAGTCACAAATTATGCCCATGACTTGGGCAGCACATGGACAACCCCCAAGTGATGCAAATGAGGAAGTGCCAATGGTCACACAACTTGATGAAGAAAGGTGGCGCCTTTGGAAGTTGGCAAAGGCCAACTTGGAAAAGACGCACAAGAGGTACAAGGATTTTACGGACAAGTCCCAATAAGAGGTGAAATTTCAAGAAGGGGATGAAGTGTGGTTGAACATCAAGAACTTCCGATTACTCGAAGGTTTAAGTCATAAGTTCTTGGGCCCATATGTGGGCCCATTCAAAGTGTTGGAAAAGAAACTTTTCGACACTTATAAGTTAGAACTACTAGAAATTCTTAGAGTTTACCTCACATTTCATGTTTCTCTTTTGAAGTCGGCCACCTGCGATGCCTCAAGGCCTAATCGGGAGCATAATTCAAGGCCCCCACCAAACTTGGTTCATAATGAACCAGAGTTTGAGGTGGAGGCCGTGCTCAAGTCAAGGCAACTAAGAGGACAAGAGCGGGAATACTTAGTCAAATGGAAAGGATACCATCCAATAGAGGCATCTTGGGTGAATGAATCCAACATGGAACATGCTTAAAAAGCCATAGAAAAATTCCACAGTAGACCGACAAAGAAGAGACGTAGAACGTGATGAGGACATCACTTGTCTTTAATGGGCATGGAGTCACATAAAATGTACCGCATCAAATTACAAGTGAAATAAAGGCTTAAAAACTTCCAAAAGATTGTATCACGAGAATAATGTATAAGTGCAAATAGGGTTGTCAAGTTGGCATTGGATAAATGGAACTTCTTACGTAGGCCCAAATCAAAATTGAACTCCCACTTTGGGGTTAAGAAAAATTTTGACCCCAAAAGAGGAGGCAAACAAGGTGAGCTTGTGGGGACATGCACAAGCTTTAAGTGCATCCTAAAGGGCTGGTTGGTAGTGGCGGCCAACACGGGAAATCATGACCCCGTTCGTGTATTTTAATCGTGTAGTTTGGGACTTGGGTGTTGGCAAAACCCAAATGTCGCTTCTCATACCTTGATAAGCAAACCTTTTAGTCAAGGCTTGATTGTTGTGATCAAGACGCAAGGTTGGGAAAGGAATCATGTCAAGTAGCTTAGGTCAAAATTAGACTTGATTTGAGTTCCTCATGAGGGGAAGGTTGAAATAATGGCTTCCCAAATGAGGGCTTCGTCAATTAGGCTAGTTTAGTCTTTTGATGGCGCAAGAATTAAGGGTTTCCTATGAGATACCCTTGGACTTGCCAAGAAAGTGTTGGAAATTTGGGGATGCCTAATTAGCTTGAGGCAAAGTCCTATTGCAAAAGTTGGCAAGAAATGGCCAAGGATCCAAAGAAAGCGATTGCAATTGCGAAAAGAAATTTCTAAGTGTCAATGAGGACATTAACCTTTTTTCTAGTGGGGGAGAGTGTCGCAACCCCACTTTGAGGGAAGTGTGAGGTCGCCACTCACACTCCCAAAAATGGTACTTGGGAATCCTCCGGGACTCCCGAAAACTCAAAAAACGATTGTAAGGGTCAAAAAAACTTGCATTGAAATTTCTTTATACCGTTGGAAAGGTCTTGAAATGTAGATGTCCGAAATGACCTTGCATGAACCATTTGGACATCTACAGCACAAGTTATAGGCCAAAGAAAGGCCGGGAGTCAAATTGCTAATCAAACTGGCAGTTTGACTCCCGACCATTAAAAGTCAAGAATTGACCCGATCCCGGTATGTGCAGGTAGAGCAACATAGCATTGGAAAGCTTTCAAGGAGAGCTACAAGTTTGCTTCAGACCTCTTCCCAATCGGAGGTTGAAGCGAGAAATTATGAATGCCCAAAGTCTTGGGAGTCCAAACTGAGACAATTTCGGGACTCCACTTTGGGAGTTGCGAGAAAAAGTGCCATTCGGATGCAAGTGTGACGGAGAGACGCAGAGAATACTATATGGGGGAAGGTGGTGGCTTCCCTTGAGTCCAAGCCGTGATGAGTCAAGTGAGTCCAGGGTTGCCCGTGGCTTGGTCTAACACCAAGAGTGTTCCAAATGTGAACTAAACAACTTGTTGGTTGGTTTTGAATGCATGACCGAGTAACTAAATAGTTTGTCCCTCTTCCTAGTCTAATCCCGGAGCTTTCAGCATACCCCTTTTACCCCCTTTAGTGCTGGAACCTGGGAGCGACATCAAGTTCCAACTACTTCCGTTCTTAACATAGTTGAACCCCTTTTGGGGCTAACAAGGAACTTGGGGGCGCGTTAGATAAGATTTTGATGCAAGGGGGTTGGGGGTTTTTTTTAATGATTTTTTGGTTTTTAAAAAAAACTTTCTTGTATTGAAATTGAACATGGTTTTCAAAAACACCCTCACAATTGATATGTTTATGCCCATTGTGCACAAGCCATAGAATGTACATGTCTTTTTAATAATTACATTGTCAAGAATATATGGATAAAACATTTTGAATACCTTCATAACATGCTTGTAGATAAATCCTTGTGTTGTAAACGTTCTAAATTTGGAATGTGAATGGTCCAAGTTTTGGGTCTATGATTGATGAATGTCACAATGCAATGTCTTCATTAGCAACAATGCCCTCTTGATATTTCAATCTCATGTAAGTCTAAAACTTTTGCACTAAAATTTGTGAGAACATCAACCACCAAATGATAAATTAGCTAGTCCATCATGTTCCCTTTATTATTCTTTGAAGAATAAATACAAAATATGTTTCATATTGCCATGGTATGATTCAATAACAAAAATAGTGTGCTACCTTGCACATGGTATGTTGAATTTCCTAGTAGTAGCCCTATGCAACCAATGAGGGGTAAGGTAATTCATTAAGTGGGGCACATTGGGATACTTTGTCATGAATAATTCAGTTTGATGTTTTGTCATGTAATAGTGTTGCAACCCTGGCTTTGGGCTCGCGACCAAAGCAAAGGGGTTGCAAGGTTATGGGCAAAAGGGAAGGAAGCCCAAGGTCAAGGCAAAGGCATTGCAAGGGTGCGGGCCAAGAGGAAGCCTGGGAGTCACATCACAAACTCCCGGGAGTGTTAGAAAGTGTGAGGGAGTGAACCCTCACACTCCCAAGGCAACTCCCACTTTAGGAGATGGAGTCCTGGTGGACTTCTGAAACTTTAGAGAGCGATTTCAGGGGACAAACCTCAATGTCTTGTGACGTTCTTTATATCATTGGAAAGCTCTTGAAGCGTAGATATCTAAAATGGGCTCGCATTGCTCATTTGGACATCTGAAACACAAGTTATGGCCAAAAGAAGGGCCGGGAGTCGAATTGCCAGTTTGACTCCCGAACACAAAAAGTCGGGAATCGACCCGATTTACTTAGCTGCAGAGTGCGTGCCACATATCGTTGGAAAGCTCTCGACGAGAGCTACAACTTTGCTTTAGACCACATTGCGATCCAAGGTTTGCTCGCAAAGTTATGGGGCTCCAAAGTTGCGGGAGTCTCATTTGGCGCGATTTTAGGACTCCCACTCGGGAGTCCCGGGAAAAATAGCCATTTGGATGTAGCCTCCGTGGAGAGCTACAGAGTATACTATAAGGGGGAAGGTGGTGGCTTCCCCCAAGTCCAGGTCGTGGTGAGTCTTGTGTGTCCGTGTTGCCCGTGGTTCGTCCTAGCACCAAGGGTGCTCTAACTATGCACTAACCACTTTGTGTGGGTTGTGTGCAAGCCCGTGTGAGTGAGTGAAGCTTGTCAACTCTTCCTAGTCCCATCCCGAAACTCTAACATGCCCCTCTACCCTTCAAAGTGTTGTGAGCTAGGGAGCGTGTTCCGACTCCTCCTTCTTCCGTTGTTTTCTACTTGGGCTCACATTTGAGTCCTTTAAAGAGTTGGGAGTGCGTCAAATAGGGTATGCATGAATAAAACATCCTTGTAGATACATTATTCCATTAAGAACGGATAATATTTTTTCACATTCCTTTGTGCTTCCAATTTGTTTTACCACATTTTCTACCCATGTTTTACACACAACCCAAAAATACATAATATTTTCACACTTGGCCAACTGTTGTTACATAAACAAAATATTATGAATATTGAATGGCCATAAGTATCATGTTGTGTAAGTCAATCTTCATACCTTAAAACATTAATTATGCTTGAGCATTGTTGGCAATGATAACATTAAACATCCAACCTTCCATCATTAGTCGTGATCATGCTTGTAGAATAGGTTCAAAGTCATTATAAGTGAAAGCACATTATGGTAAACAAAATTTGTTTTTCAAAATTGTGTGTTTGAACTTCCACCAAATCAATATGAAAAGGGTCCTTATAAATTGTGTTTAGAATAAGGTAGTTCAATATCCAAATAATAAAAATTTCAAGATAAATTAAATTATTATTAACATTAAATGATTTTTAAAAATATTTGTGAAAATATAATACTTTTAACAATATATTGCAAAGTGTAAATATATTCCAAAAACCATTCAAACAATGGTCAAACTTGATGAAATACTTAGTCATATATTGAATATGAATTAATTGTACCATTTCAACTCCATGTGAAAAAATCCACTAATGTGACTTCACAAAAAACATATGGATGATGTTTTTCATTCAAACAACCATAAGTGTGTGAAAAACATATTTGTGTAAAAAATTACTCCCTTTTGAAGGTAACAAGAATCTTGTTAAAAGTTTTGTGTCAAAAAATCATTTTATGTGTTTCACAAAACATTACATGAAAATAAATAAAAATTTCGCCCAAAATAATATAAAATGTACTAAAATAAAAGTACATTTTCTTGCTCACATTGTCTACTTTCCCTCTTTTCTTGTCTTTTCCCAATGATAATGAATGCAATTGGAATTCCATTCTACCATTCATTAAAGAACCATCATGGTGTACAAAGGTTAGTGTAAAAGAATATTGCAAAAATTAGACCTTTGTTTTGATGTATAGAAATGAAGTTTTGCACAAACCACATCCTCACACAAAATTTACATTCAATGTGAATCGGATACACGAAACAATGTATGTCCATTGCATATGATACATAAAAACTTTATATACATTGAATACATACCTTGTTTTACTTTGTGGCAAATGTTTCATAAAATGATAGTGAATTCCCATATCCAAATGTAGATCATCTCAAATTGCCACAATGTTTGGATTCTCAATGTGAAGGGAACATTGTATTAATTAAATTGGTAGATTCAATCTATAAGGGCATTTTGTACATAATAGAACACAAAATTGGGATTACTATTTATAACCCACATATTTACATTAATTAGATCCTTAGTATGTCTTTATCAAGGTCCAAATGTGATACAATGAGGCAATGGCATCACTTTAGACAAGGATTATATCTCATTTTGCCCCCAAATAACTATTTCATATAAATGAATTGTTGAATGAAATCATTTGCAACTTATTATAAAAAATGTTTATAATTGTCTCAATACATCACTTTTTTTTGTTAATCATTGTTGAATAAATATGAATTTTAAACTTTGTATAGATTCCTTGTAGATTTGGTGTTTTGTTTTGAAAAATGATCACAATTTGAAATCATAACCAAAAGTGTATGTTTTACATTGTATTTTAAATTTTTTGTATTATAAACTATAACATTTCCTAATAAATCATGTACATATACCCCATTTATATGTGGTAAATGATTTTTGAAATTATTTTAAAAATTTAAAACAAGTTTGAGAAGTTCTTTGAATTTTTTAAGTGAAAAAATCCACATTTATTTAAGTTGGGAGTTTTTTTCTTAGTGTGGTTAACAGGTATTTATCATTTTTTTTCCTCCATCAATTTTTTAATTATATGAGTCCTTTTGATATTCCTTTGCAAATTTGTCTCCTTTTGACACGATAGGTCTTCATTGTCAAATGTCTTAAATTAGAACCTAATTTTTAAATTTGATCAAATGGATTTTTAGTTTGAAATTTTTGACATTCATATGAGTGAAAAATGAACTTGCCATGATTGTCATGGTTTCAAATGGCAAAACATAAATATTTGACTAATTATCTTTAACATCCAATGCCCTTTTTGGCTTGTTCAATTGTGATTGCACCTATCATAACTCATCAAATCTCTTCTTTCCAAGGTTCCCACATTAGAAGGCAAAACAAAGGTGTCATGAGTGACATGTTCATTTTTTAATGTCTTCTTTATTTCATATGCCTTGTGTTGAACCATTACTTGAATTGGGGAGAGACCTTGCCTTATGAACCCCATTAAATGTACATGCATAACATTCAAAAGTTGTGAACCAAAAATATTTCAATATTTGATGATAATTGTACCACACATTGTTTGTTTTTCTATTTAACAATCTTGTAGATCAACTAATATAGATTCATGTTTTAAGTATGGTTACTTTGCAAGAAAACATTTTTGATAACCACACTTAATTCACATACTTGCCATTTTTTTTTTCAATTTTAGTGTTATTATTTCAGCTTGCAAGTTAGATTTTGCAAACTTAATGTCAACTTTCTCCTCTTTTGCTTGGTGAATATATCATTATGCTTCATTTCCTTTCATTATTCATTTACAATATGACTTGTGCAATACAATCACATGGTCAATGAACTAAACATAAGTAATGGTTTCATATTCCCAACAAATTGACCATTTAGATGGTATGTTGGTTGTTTTCCGACTCGGAAACAAATGATGCATTGTTTGCTCCTTTTGGATGCTTGAAAGTGTTTAGGGTGAGATGATTCGACATGGTCCTTTATCATTGTAAACTTGTAAGGGGAATTTTCAATTTTATATTCCCTTTTACAAAGTCATAAGACAATCCCATGGAATGAGTGCAATCTCACATTGCTTGTACATGCAATTTGCATGTGTTACATGAGGCAACCACGTGCCATTAGATTTTTTAAATGGATGAGGCAAAGGTTCCTACATTATTGCCTTCAGCGATTGAATTATGTCATTTTCCCTAGTAGCAACACAAGGTTCCTAAACAAATTGTGTGCTTCCAATATCATCCACCATATTGTCACCTTTTTCATTGGATTGATACCAATTATCCTTTGAAATGGTGATGATAATATGTAGTTTTTTATCCCAAAGTACTTAAAATTTTGAAAAAGATTAAACACCAAATTTCATTGCAAACATCACGTCACATCAAACAACAAATTTCAAAATAATTTGCAAGTTGAAGACTTGTTTTCTAAGCATTCTATGCATGTCCCCCTTCTAACGTAAGATAGAATACTTGTAAATCCTCATTGTGAGAATAAAAAGAAAACTAGATGTTCATTAGAGCTCTAAGGTATTTGTAATGGGTGGTGATTGTGAAATTTTTTAATCATTTAAAACACTATTTTTAGCTATAATTTCAAATTGAAGAACAAGGGTAATCAAGATCCAATTAGTTTGTGCAATAATCATGAGTATTGTGGCTAGTGGCGGCGTGCCAAGATTCTTCTGTAAAACAATTAGTTGTAATTTGAAATTTTACAACAATGGTCACACTTTGCAATGCAAGACATTCATCCATTGGGTATAGTAAATAGATGATGAAAGAATCATTGACAATGCCAACATGTTTCTGCACCATGTTCAAAAGTTATATGTGGAACCAGAGCTGGGACCATTCTAGTTTATTTTTCAGACCCAAAACCAGATGTTCTTCATTAAAGTAAAGAACCGCCCATAACCGGTCTAAACGGGTGTTGGGTGGTTCTTAAGACGAGGGACAGATGACCCCTGGTTATCTACCTGTGTACATATGCCCAATTACCTGCTGGTTCTCAAAATATTCAAAGACCTGGTATATAACCGTGATTCTCAAAAATGAAAAGATAAAAGAACCACAGAGAGAAAGAGAACCACCGGTTCTTTCATGAAAACATCCCCAAAACATCCTATACGCTACCGGTTTTTGAAATAATAATAGTGGTTCTTTGCTTCTGAATTTTTCAATGGAACTGGAACCAAAGGGTTCTCTGATTCTGAAATATTTTTAATAAAAAGGAAATCAATGATTCCTTAGAAATTCAAAGAACCACACCCACGCGGATCCAAAGTGTTTTTTTTGTGTTTTTTTTTTATAGAATTGCCAGTCCAAGGGTTGATATACCCGGAATTTACCCCCTGGTTCTTTCTTCTGAAAAGTGGGTAGGTACCTGTGCTAATGTTGAATTGATATGGGTGCTGTACTGGGGTGCAATAATGGTGTTCTGATTTGTTGGCGGGTGAAACTTGCTGACACTTTATCCAGTCCTTAGATTGAATGGATCTTTTGGTAGTCAGTTCCCAACAAATAAATGAGCATGGGACAAGCTACCAAATTCATTAAGGAATTATGAAGTCTATGGGACATCTCAGAGTTTTTTTTTTTCTTCTTTTTCCCCCTCCCATACTTCTGATGTAGCTGAACTGGCAATCATCCATAATACAGTTTAGCCAAATTTGGCTATACACAGGATATGAAAGTAAAAACGTTAAAGATTTCCTTTACATTTTTGGGCTACATTCTACAACCCAATAGAGAAATATGGAAATAATTCCAAAATAAAATAAAATAGAAATGTGGTGAGTAAAAAACCAATTTCTTTTTAATAGCCAAATTGCTAAATTTAGAGAGGAAAAAAAAAGGGCTGAGACATCTTTGTCATTTGTCATTTTTTTCCCCCTTAACATGAGGAATGGATGGTGGGTTGATAGGACATAACTTTTTCATTGGGTTCCAGTTCCATTGCTAACCATGGTAGTTTGCTTGGTATTTAATTTTACTACCTACTAGGTAATAGCCATTAGCCCCCTATTATGCCTGTACAAACCATGAACAATGTACATGCATCTACTTGCCTAATAGTCACCCATTATTTCATAGAACCTGTCCTTGAACCCCACAATGATAGGTTAGCAAGGAGTAACCAAAATCAATTTGGTTTTGGGTTCATCCACCAATGATTTTTTGTTTGGTTTTTGGGAGAGGAGGAACTAGTGAATTGGTAGCCTGACAATGAGTTGGTAGTCACCTAGATGGCAACTCAAAGTGAGATTAAACCAAAAGTTAATGACACAATCTCTTGATTAATTTTATTTTATTTTGCTTGGTGATGCAACAAGCACCCAATACCATTACAATTTATCCCATCAGGTTTGCACAAAGTTAATAAAAGCTTCAATGTGGTTTTATTTTGGGAATGTCAAAAAATTTAATTCGTTTTTGAGTGATGGGCCAATAAAACTGTCTCATTGGCCACACACATGCAACTCTGGGTGCACCCTCTCCCTCTCTCCCTCCCAACAAATTAATAGAACTAACAATAAGTAGCCATAAACCTACTTGAGCTCCATGTTATTGTGCACTACCAGTGACGAACAATTATTTTATTATTTTATAATATTTTCATACAGTTTTCAATAATTCATCATTATTGATGTCAATGTCAAATTTGATTTAAATTAATATACATTTCATGGACATGAAAAGACACATGTTAATTTTTTTTCATATCCATGTTGGTGGATAGGAAAAAAATGAAATAGTTATTGGGAAAGGTGGGAGATAGTTATTAAGAAAGTTATATATATAGAGAGACAGAGACAGAGGGACAAAAAAAGAAATAATTATGCTTTAAAATGAAATAATTATTTATGAAATTTTCTTTGGAATGGTCCATGCATGACCATACAAAGGATTCCAAAAAATCCCCCAAATAAGAGTTTCGATTACATGTCACTGGAATTTGCACACTCTTTCCACAAAAAGAAAAAAAACATGGTAAGATCATCTCCACCAGTGCTCAGAATCTGACCCTGCAAATCAAAATTGGATGAAGAAAAGTCAAAACATGTTGGGTTGGCTGAGGAAACTGGTTTTGGCGCAGCCTTACACCTGCTGTTGATTGGTTCAATTGGGTTGCTCTACGTAGTCTCCTACGTATTTGCAGTCCCAGCTTTTGTTTTAGGGGCGGGGTTGGAAAAAAGTAAATAACGAAACTTGGATGTGAGAAATATTTTTGGGTCACTTACTCAGCACCCTCAACGTTATTTCAGTGACAAGTCCTAAATGTGTTTATTGCTTCAAGGCAGCCCGGTGTGGGTTTCCATGCATAGGCAGAATGGGCCCCAAAGCAAATTGACACGGAAACATGTCATGTTTCGATGGTGGCTTGACATTTGTTTCGATTAGTCGAGAATTGTGTGCCATGAAACATGAGCTTTGAAACTTGAACCTTGAAACCTACCACCCATCAAAACATGTCACGTTTCGACAGGTGGCTTGGCACATGTTTTGATGCTCGGGTAGTTCGAACCTCGAAACATATCCTCACTGAAACATGTAACATTTCAAGAGCTGTATTTTGGCCCCATGTACCCATCTTCCATGTTCCCCCATGCTTTAGACCTTTTTCTACATTCCCACATTTCACCTAACTTTCACCGGACTACTCTATCATGATAATTAATGAAAGTAATGGAATAAGTTTTAAAGTTTAAGTAGGAATTGATTACAAGTGGGATGTGTCACATGTCAATCATCACAATGAACGAACATGCACACCCAAGTTTCGATTCAGTTAGGGTTTAATTTCTTTGTAATTTTTTATGGTTTTCTTACAATTGTGAATTTTTTTTCTTCTTCCAACTCAAATGTAAAACATTCTAGGCATAATGTTCCTTTCTTCTGGTCTTCCATTGTTCTTAGCACAAAAGCCGAATTAATCTTGATATAAGAGAGGAAACGTGGAGAGCAAAACAATAGACATAATAGTAGAAAATGTGAAAATAGACAAAACAAATTTTGTGGAGACCTACATTCGTGAGGAGTGGCTGTGATTACTTAAAGAATGTCACAGTCATTGTTGAGAGGACAAGAAGGAATAACTTATTTGTGTTTATTGTCATTGCAAGAAGAACTCAAAGATGAGGATCAATGAACACCAAAAGAAAGGGTATGACAAAGCTAGTGATTTTGAAAGGAATCCTCCCAAACTGAAGTTGTACCCACCATTAAAAAACGCATCAGAAGGTGCGTATTTTGCAAAGGGTGAAAACATTCTAGAATATAGGGTGAAAGCAAATGCATTGTCGAAGCCAAGGAGTAGTCGCCCTTCAACTACATTAACTTTATAGCCAATACAAACGTTTGAACACAAGTGCAAAAAGGAGAAAACCTCGCCCTTGGAGATTCATGATGAAGTTCAAGAAGAATTTGTTGTTGTCCATAAGAAATGCTTCATGAAACATGGAGGCCAAGCAATCAAACAAGTTTTGAAACTACAGAGGAATCTTGAGCGCCAACTTTGCAAGAACCTGTCACTTGGGAAAAACCACAACATAGTGGTATTGGATCACACCTTTTCTATTTGAATTTGCAACATTGTAATGTTTCCTTAAGTTTTGACAAGGTTCAATTAATAATTGTATTAGTCTAATTTATAATGTTTAATTAAAAAGTAGTTCATATTAATTCATGTGAAACATGTTTCGAAATACTAAGTTTTTTTTCCATCCCTAAAATTCTAGAAGTTTCAAACTTCTCCAACAAAAATATCATGTTTCAGTTTTCATTCCAAATTAGATTCCATGTTTCAACATTCCATCAATTATAAGGAAACATGTTATGATACCAATACATAAGTTTATGTTTCAACGACAAATTATAAAATTGTTCAACAATTATCATGTTTTGAAACATGTTTCTGAAAATTTCATCCCTTGTTCATGGACGCAATCTCTACATTCAGGTCATGATCTAAAGAATGAACAATCAAAATGAATGGACATTTGGATAGATGTTCATCGTCAAAAAATTTGGGTACTAATCTAAAGGAGTTACATACCCCAACATCAACTCCCAAAAAACTAAAAGGAGATAATGGGGACAAGAAAAATAAATTAGAACTTGACATGGTGTTCTGTGACAATGAAACTTGATGAAAGGCTGATATTGTGTTTGAGGAACTTTCGAAATGGAAATCAGTGTTTGTTGGGAAAATCGTAGAAACACCAAGCATTTGGCATCTCTTACATTGTAAATTTTTTGATTGAGACTAAAAAACAAAAATAAAGAAGAATTTGCGTACCTTTGTTTGTGATCCAAACTTCAACATTATTTCCTACTGCACATTCGAACAATTCATGCAAGGAAACAAAGTGGTATTCAATTACTTATACCATATTGATCCATTATAATACATTCACATTTACATCTAATCTTTAACATATGCATTCATAATCACAACAATCATTTACTTTAATCTTCATTCCATATCTATGTTTTAGATACATATGTGTGTTTAAAATTTTCCATCATTGGTGTTTCAACATCATTTAAGGTTAAAGATTCGTGTCCAATATATTCATTCATGTTTTGTTTCACATTCATGTCCTTCCTAGGTTTTTTTTTTTTTCCTTTGTTAAATTTTCAATAGGTGCCATGGTAAATACTTCAATTTCCTGAAACGTAGCCATTCCATGTTTCTATCACCCGACAAATAGCCACTTCTTGGCATGTTGCTATCACCCCACCAATACCCCAAAACATGCCTATAACATGTTTCAATGGAGTTGGTTAAGTAACATAGAATCTTGATTTAAGTAACATGTTAATCGTTATTTCTTGTTCATTTTTTGTATGTTTTGTATGTAAGCTATGTGTATGTTAATATGTTTTTCTCTATTGGGTCGAATGCAAGCTAAACATGGAGACGATGTTACTACTACAGTCTCCCAAACAATGGACCTCCTAGAAGTTGATGACACACAATCATTGGCCAATTCCTTGCATGAGTTTTTAGAGTATCAAAAATGCTTACAATGGTTCAATGAGGCGGAGATCGAACACAAGGATTTACTAAGACAACAACTGCTTGGCTTTGTTGTTAAGTGCCTCAAGGAGTTTGATTTAGTTAATGCAAGAAAAATTGAGGCTATAAAATGGGATTTAAAATCCTTTGTGGAATATTGTTAGTAATTAAAAATGATTACCTCCGATAGAAAGGTTTGAGCTCCCCTAGGTGCATTTTCTTGAGGAGGCTGAAATAATTGTAAATAACCTTTTGCAAAGGAAAACACCTTTCAAGAGTGTTCCTTGGGAAGTTCGGTTAGTAAAGGTTTTTTTTAGCACTCACTAGATAAGGATCTTAATTGTGCCTACCCATTCCAAGGCAATAACAATGCATCCATTAGAAAAATGAGGATAGGGGAATATCACTTGGCCTAGTATAAAGTTGTCAATATTTTAAAGTAAGATGGTCATCTTTTGTTTAGGGGACAAGAAATTCAAGAGGGAGGAGGATATAGAAACTGTGTATGAAAGCTTCATGTCACCATCGGATAATTTGTCTGAGATGTCATTATTTTCCATTGTTGTATAGATTAGTGCAATATAAAATATGGTGTTCAAAGATATTGCATTGTTCCATGAAATTTGGGAACAAATAGATGAGGAAGAAGGGGAAACTTCACTTTTAGACCTAAGGTGATATCTTTGATGTCGTGAAGACATAGACATGGGATAGATAAACATGCGATGGTGTTTACCTCAAATTTTAGATGCTTCAACTAATATCCCCCATGAAGCTGCATTTGCCTTAGACAAGGTGGTAAAACAAATACGTGCTTATTTGTTCCCATCTCAACTCACAATTGAGGGTTTTCCAACAATGTTATCCTTGGAGGCACCATTTGATTTCGTGGCCATTAACTAGGGCATCTAAATTTGTGAACAAAAAAAATCAAAGAGTGCGGATAGAGTAGGTCGAAAAATAAAAAGTTCACATCACAAAAACATTTGAAATAGAGTGTAACCTAGAGGATGTTAAAGCAGATGTGGATATGGTAGATATCACAACCCTAGTCTTGGGCTCGCAACCAAGGCAAGGACATGGAAAGGTGTAGGCTAAAAGTGCAACCTGGGAATCACATTCACATTCCCGAGAATGCAAGAGAGTGTGAGGGAAAGAGTCCACACACTCCCAAATGGATTCCCATTTTGGGAATTAGAATCTCGTTGGACTTTTGAATCTTCAAAGAGTAATTTGAGGGGTCAAAACTCATTAGATTGAGGACTTCCTTATACCTTTAGAAATTTATTAAGACATAAATGTCTAAAATGGGCTCGCATTATCCATTGAGTACTTATGACATAAGTTATGGCCAAAAGAAAGGCCGGGAATCAAAGTGTCAATTTGATTACCACCCATTAAAAGTCAGGAATTGCCCTGAGTTATGTGTGTGTAGGAGGCATGTGACATATTGTTGAAAAGCCTTTGATGAGGACTACAACTTTGCTTCAAACCTGGCTTTAATAAGGGATCTACATAAGAAATTATGGGCTTCCAAAGTGGTAGGAGTTCCAATTTCAGGACTCTTGACTTGGGAGTCTTAGGAAAAAGGACATTTGGGTGTAGCCCATGTGGCAAGCCACATAGAATACTATAAGGGGGAAGGTGATGTCTTCCTTCAAGTCTAACTCGTGGTGAGTCTTGTGAATCCATGTATCCTCATGGCTTGTTCATGCACCAAAAGTGCTCCAACTATGCACTAACCAACTTGTTGTTTGATTTGTGTAGATTGATATGAATAATTGACACACTTGTCACTCTTCCTAGTCCCCATCTCGAAGCTCCAACACACCCTTCTTACCCCCCAAAGTGCTACAAACTAGGGAATGTGCCCCAATTTTTTTTTCTTCTATTGGGTTCATCTTGGGATTCACATTTGAATCTTTCAAGGAGTTTGGTGATGTGTTAATAAAATAAATGCCTTGAAGCACGTTTCACTTGCGAAACCTCCAGTTTCAGACATCCAAGTTTCAAACATGCAAATTTCGGAGGTTCAAGTTTCAAATATCTAGGTTTAAAGGTTCAAGTTTCAATTTTCCAAGAAGAGGATGTCATCCATGTTTCAGAGGATTTAGTTACGAATGTGAATGAAATTATGAAAGCTCCCCAAGATCTCAACACTAACAAGGATAAACTCAAATAGTTTGGCGGGCCAATTCTTACTAGTTTTGAATTGGACCCAAAATAACTTTGACTCATGTTTCAGGCAAAGATGATACTAATCATGTTTTGAATAAGTTTCCTTGTGATGCCAAAGGTTGGGTTGAGAGCGCAACTACTCATCTATTAAATGTTTTCCATGTTTCGAATGTAAATAACAACTTTGCCTTAGTCCAATAAGTGGATGTCAAAACTAGTCAGACAATTAATGCCTTTTATTTACTAGTTTAGCAAGTTTCAATGATACATGATCTGGATTATGTTTTGGGATAACAACATGATGATTATGTTTCAAAAATCAAACAAGATCGTATGTCATCAGAGCCATTAGAACTCGATTAGGTTGGTGACTCGCCTCCAAATGAAACTATACATGGAAATATACCATGGTCAAACACATATGTTGATGAGAATGTGACCATTGATCCAATAGTGAATGCAATGACGTCGACCAAGGTTGTGCTTCACATTCTTCAACAAGGACCCAACAAAGGTACTCCAAATTTTGAAACACCTTATTAATCTATCAAGAACATTTCAAAGGATATAGATGTCGTGACAAAAAAAGCTCGAATGCAAAAGCGAAAAAAACTAAAGGCAAAAACCAGGAAAACAAATGCTAGAACTAAAGTTACAAAAAAAGAACTTGTGGAAAAATAATATAGTCGTAGCAAGTTTTTCAAGTTCTGGCAGTGAATTTTCATTTCCGCCCACATAAAAAAAACTTTATACTATGTTAGAGGTTGCACCTAAAAATGACCAACGACTTGTTCACTCCGCAAAAACTAAACTACAGGTTCCTAATTCAACTATGTTTATCTTTTTTTTTTTCCTCCCTTTTTTCATACATCTTCTAATAAGATTTTTGTGTCTTTCTAGGTTACTTAAGCTTTTCAAGACCGCAAGGTATGAAAGTTTCTATATTTGAAACATACATTCAATGAAACATAATGTCATGAAAAACCTAGATCTAGAGGAAGATTAAAACTTGTACATTGAACCATTACATTGAAGATATATAGAAACGTCATGACAAAGATAGATAGAAACATAAATCTACATTATTTTAGATACATGGATATTATTGAAACATGAAAACATATTAACATTGAGGACCTCAATACTAATTAATATACACCTATCTGCAAGGTTGAAATGTCTATTGAGGATGAGCTTTGCAACTATGTGCTATTCTTTGGGGGTGATGTAAAAAGGGAGGTTCATCTTTGGCCAAAAGACAACGATTTCAAAGCACTATTATATCAACAAGGGGAATTGCAAGGCACAATGCTAGACTTTTATTTACAATGATGTTACAATTGGAAAAACCTGTTATTCGAAATGTTATAATATTGTACACAACTAGACTGCGTTGATATTGGATTTTATGCACATATATGAAGGTTATGCATGAGAATAGATTGTGCAATGGGGTGTTAGAAACCTCTGTAGTTTGAACAAGTTGGAATACACTTTGGTGTTTCCGTACAATGAGCAAAGCCACTGGTCTCTTTTCATATTAGAACACCACCAAACATTGCACTTTGATTCTATTCCTAGATATCACAATACTTGGAAGGCAAATCAATTCATGAAGTGTGCAACACTTATGTGGTTTTACACAAAAGGCATACCACACAATTATAACAAGTGGGCAGTTATTGGCATTAGGCCAATTGTACATGTCCCATTGCCCCCACAAAATGTAGCATGGGAATGTGGATACTTAGTTGTAGAATATTTTAGTTAGTACCTAGACAAGCGTGGCAACAAGGAACATTGTCTTGGTGTGGAAATGAGTCTCAAAACTTTTTGCCAACATATTTTCACAACTATTTCAAATTTGTTGTGACATTGTATTATACTTTCGCATGGTTCAGCCTTTAGGACCATAACATAATGTGTCTTTCTAGATTTTTATGTTTCAATGGGGTTTGTGGCTTCCTTCGTGTTTATAATATTTTAGTAGACTGCATGTTTCAAGTTTATGTTTCTATCAAGTTCCAGTATAAAGCCTATGTTTTTGCATCAAGGCCATGTTTTAATATTAATCAAGTCCATGTTTCAATTCAAGGTTTCTTGTTCATTTCACAATTTATTATTTGTTTCTAAGAGTTCAAATGGTCTTATATTTCCATGGATGTATATTTACGTGTCCCTATTTTTTATTATTTCCATCCATTCAAAAGACATTCATCCACAAATTACATCGTCTTTTTGCAAGTTTCTATGTTCATGTATTATACTTTTAATATGTGTTTAATATTCATTAGTTGTACTTGTTCTATGTTTTACATTCTTAGGCTATTTTTTGAGTAGTGATTTTTTCATTTTCTTTCTTGCAACTAGTTGGCAAGCACTTGAGGTTAAGCATGTTCAAGAAAAAGTGTTAAAAATGTTGTAGCATGAGTTAATGCACCCAAGCCTAAGTTGCATGCGTCCTTATCGCCCTAGATGAAACTTTGATTATGATGATGATGTTGCTATGTTTTCCAAAGCAACGTCAAGGAAAATTAACTTTGTACTATGGAATATGGGGGCAAGTAGCATTAGTTGAAAGATGTTGAAAAACCCACTTGTAGTTGAAAAGACCAAGAATAATGTACATAAATGCCCACTTGTAGAGGACACAAAAAGGAAAATTATACAAAAAAAATCCCAAGTAACGGCCCCGAGCAAATAAGGACAGAAAATTAACTCCAAATTAACAAATTATCCATTGAGGAAATAGGATGTAAATAAATTTAGGAAAGATTGAAATATCATTATTTGGTTTCAAAACCCATAATACAAAATAAAATGTAATGTGATCTTGTATTTCTTGTTTATTTTAGGTTATTAAAACTTTTTTTTCATGTTTTTAGCATTGTTTTGATTGAAGGGGATTTGTTTTTAAATTTGAGAGTTTTCAATGTGAAGATGTATTATTGGCATTCATTAATTGCCATTATACCATGAAACTCTTTAATCATTTGAATATGTTGAACATGTATCTGATAACACATGATGAATTATGAGTTTTGACTTCAAATATTGTGTGTGATACATGATCAAACAATGTTCCAATGACATATTTCGCCCAAGTTTCAATAGAAATATTGAAACTATGTTTTTGTCATATGTTTCAGGGACTATATTTGAGTGTGATAAATTTTGGGGACTACATTTTAATTATCTTTCCTATGTTTCAGTAGCTTCAAATTAATTTTAAATAGTTTGAATGCTAACCATACTTAATGGGCCCATATTATATTTCACATTGTTTCATAAAATTGGAAAGTTGTTTTAGTTTTCAGGCAAACTTGGAGTTTTGATATGCTTATGAATTTATTATGTTTCGGCATGTGCACATGAATTTTCTATGAAATTCCTATGTTTCGACAAATTTTTTATGTTTCTTTCAATTTCATATGTTTCTATGAATTGCTTATGTTTATGAAAAGTATGTTTCTGAAAATTTTATTTTAATGAATTTCCTATGTTTCTTTGAATTTCTTATGTTACAAAGAATTTAATATGTTTCAATGTTCTACTTTTGAAGGTTTTTATTTCTTGATACCCAGCAAATGGTTACATTATGAATATTTTTGTGTTTAGATGTCAAGGCATCAAAAAGGTGAAAGTGCATCATATTTAATGCATGTGATGGCCAAAAATTAGATTTCTCGAAACATAAAAAAACCTTAATATATTGAGCGCATGTCCCCATGTACATTTTATGAACATTTAAGACAACTTTTATGGCTAATTTGATATGGGGTGAGCGACTATGGGAGTGTAACAGCTAACCTATGTCTCATTTGCCACTTTCATGTTACTACTTTCTAGTTTCAAGTTGTGCTTTCAATGGACTTTGTTCAACTTCCAATTGGAAAAAATGAGATATGCCATCTAGGTTGAATTTGGATTTGAATACATAATTTTTGTAGGGGATTCAATGCATTGTGCAACATCCGCATCTTGGAGTTGATATGGACTGTTGATTTTAGATTAGGAGTGCACAAAGTCGAAACAACATACATCCCTTCAAACCAATGTTGTAAGACTTTATCGACAAGGAAGAACAATGTAATGACACAAATTGCAAGTTTACAACTAACAAATACAAAGAAATGAAAGAGGGAAATTGCTTTATACATGTTAGGATAATTATTTCAAATTTTACAGGTTTCGAATATTAAACACAATTTGACCTTTTCTCTTTTGGAGTTGCTTATTTTTGGAGAGTCACACTTTCTTACACAACATTAGATTTCGTCATAATTTGAATTTCTTTAAATTGTTAAGTTGTAGGTGTAATTATAGTTTTGGCCTAGAAAACATGAAAGACAAATTTTTGGCACTAATAAAGGACATGGTTTTTAGAAAGAAGTCTATTGATAAGAGAAGTAAAACAATTTAGAAAGGAAATAACTCACATTACAATCAAAAGTAATGGAAGGTCCTAGAAGAAAGGTTTGTGTTTTTACCATCAAAATGTTATATCTTCTCCCTAGATTTTCAAAGATATGCCACTATGAGAAGAAACACATCGATGTAATAGGAGGTCTTTGCCATGGGAACATCCTCTAGAGGGACAAAGCTGCATTCATCACACATGTTTCCGTAGTCTTAAAGGACCTCGTATTTGTCAATTTGTGATTGGGGCTTTTTGTTTCACAAGTGATGGAAAAACATTGTAAAAATGTGTAGGAATTTGTATAGAAAGGTGGGAACTTGACTAGGGACAACTTTCTATGTGATAAGACATATGAAACATAGCCAAAAAGTTAGCAAAAGAAACATATAAGAAACATGATAACAATGTTGAAAGTGTTTGCATGTGGGTTCAAGAGAACCCAAACGTTTGTTTTATTATCAAGAGACTAGGTCTGAAGTTGGTGGAGAGCTATTAGGTAGTAATATTCTATTCACAATCGGAATTTAGTATCTCTAGTAAGCAACGATGATGCAACAATACGATCATCAAAGTGCGATAACAATCGATGCTACCTTGGAATAAATGAAAATAAAATAAAATATCTCACTATAACTTACATTGCAAAGCCTAGGAAACTTTCGAAACATGATGAAATACGATTGTAATATGTTGACACATGTTGAAAGCTACTTATTTTCATATTATTTTCCATTGTATACATTGATGGTGTTCAGTAGGGTAGAAGAATGGTCATCTGGTTGTGTACATAATCACATTTCAAAATAAGCAAAACGACTTGGCCAAATGGATGGATGTTATCAATCAAAAGATTTAACAATCACACCAAATTGGAAACCAAATGCCTTCATCGTTGATGATGCTGATGTGAAAATCGATAGTCTAAGGTAACATTTTAATTCCATATATAGTCTAGGTGTACAATATTTGATTTACATCTATGTTTCAAAGCTAGAATTTTTTATGTTTCAAAGTGACATAGACATAAATATGTTTCAAAATGAAATTGTATCATGTTTGGGAGATTATTTCATTATGGGGTCCCCAAATCTAAATTCCTTCATGTCTAACTATGATATCTTAGGTTTCAATGGTTAATGTTTCAAGTGGGTTTCAGTGGATTATGTTTCAAGTGGGTTTCAATGGTCAAACTAGGGTCAGCAGTTTATGTTTTGAGTGGGTTTCAATAGTTGAACTAGGTTTCAATGGTTTATGTTTCAAGTGGGTTTCAATAGTTGAACTAGGTTTCAATGGATTATTTCAATGCATTTCGAGTTGAAATGTGGGTGGACTTCACATGGTCTCCGCATAGTGACCTTTGCAAACTAAACACAATTTCTTTGAGATGATTATTTATATTTTAAATATTATTGTATCATGTTTCTAATGTCTCGTTTGATTGTAAGAAAGTATGGCCAAACACAAAGATTTTTGTGTGCCTTTGGCATGTAAAAAAAGCTTGGTAGAAGCAAGCCTACATTAAAATCAAGGATGTGGTAGTTTGGGCAAAGGTTGCAAAAAATGTGGGGCATATCATGCATGATACAATGCAACCCAATGGAAAAAAACTCCTTTGGAATTTGTAAAGGAGGAGTTGTTAAAGCTTATGCAAAGGATTCCAAATACTAACAAACATTTTGGTCATATGTTATTTTAGAGTGGTGCCAAACTTGAAATGTGGGTAATGGGGAATTGGAATCTCCCATATGCTGGTCAGGATACTAATGCTACCATTGAAAGTTACCATGCAAACCTGAAAGCAATATTGAGAACAACAAAGTCACAATTCTCTAAAAGACATGTGGATTGGTGCATCCACAAGCTATTTGGGAGATGTTTTGTCACATTATTGGTATTAGAGTTTGAGAAAGAATTGGGGTTTTGTCCCAAACAAGGAGCATGAATAATTTGTTGTTAATGTTGTTCTTCATGCAAGGGAAATCCTAAACAATTATGTGACTTTTCCAAAAAATGATGGTGGATATGCAATTGTCACCTCTTTGACACATGAACATTTGAATTACAAGGTTTACAACTCTAAATGGGCCTACTATGAATGTCTCTAGTTGCAAAGGGGGAACATATGTAAACATCAAATTAAAGAATTAATGTCACCTCGATCTAGCAAAAGGAACAATTGCATGTTACTACGGTGGGTTTAGTAACATGTTCATTCCTTGTCCAATTCTCACACCTTTGTCGTAGCAAACACCAAAGACAAGTCCATCTCCCCAAAGGACCGACGACCTTGAGAAAAATATTTGTGATCTCATCTTCAAACTAGTTTCAGACGCTACTAAAAATAGTATGCTCATGCAACATTTATTGGTTGATTTGAAGCAAGTAGCTAGAAGGCAACATATAATATTGGCAGAATTACAAAGTGGGCTTGTGCACCCAATACAAGTAATAAAGTTTCAGTGATTGAACGATGGCCACAAGATGTGCTTAAAATGCCTATGTGATTTTTTCAACCATAATGATATAGTTCAAAACATTAAAATTTGACCTAAACTTTACATGTTCCGCAACTCAACATGTTTCCATTCCATGTTTCAATTTTTAAGCAAATAAGAACTTATGCTTTTAAAGAAGTTACTTATTGGTTACTATTGGAACCAAATTTCATGTTTTTATAAATTAACCAACAAGTTTTAAAAAAATGAATTCCAATCCTTCGCATTTTTCACTTGCATATTTGTCTTTTATGGATGATAATGTCATTTAAAATGTTTTTAACCTTATGTTCCCAAGTGTATTTTTCTAAGTCTATGTTTTTAAGTCTCATGATCTTCTCAACATCTTGTTTTTATTGTGGTGCATATCTATGTTTCAACCACTATGAGCTCTACAAGGTCCCATATTTTAACTTCACAACAAGTTTTTAAACTCATAAATCCATGTTTCAAAAGATCATGTTCATGTACAAATTCTCGTTCCTTTCATCTCTCAAGTTAACGTCAAATTTTTTTAACAATGTTTCTATTTATGTGGACTAATGTTTTTAAAGCATGTTTCTATTGATGTTAGCTCTTGAATGTCTATAGTCGCAAAGGGGAAACATGATTAATATTTGAACAAGAGCACCCAATCTTAAATTTCCTTTAGATCACTTCATTCTTGACCAGAAAAGAAGAATGCCACCTTCAAGCTCAATGTATGAATTATGCATTGATGAGATTTCATCAGAGAATAAAAAACAAGATACTAATTGAGTAAAACCTTTTAGAGCAACATTACAACATATACTTGATTCCTATCATGTATTTACCATGTTTCGGATTTTCGTAGCATTAACTTTAAGTTCAATTTAACATCTCACTTTAAAAAACACTATTAATATTGAATGTATGAATTAATAGAAAATAGAACAAGAAACAAGCTACTCATGAACAACAAATTAAGAAATAAACAACATCACGTCTTCCATATATTTAATCACTCTCTTGGGTTGATTCCTATTTTTTTATCATGTTTCATAATTCCCCAGTATTAGCATTAGTTTCAGTAACCACATTTCTATGATGTTTCATATGATATATTCCAAGCCAATCGTCCACAACATAGTAAATTCCATCAATTGTAAGTGATAATTTTATAATATGCAAACAAGCAATGCCTTGTTTAAAAATGTGGTGGCTGAAGACTAGTTTTAATATTTAGTATCTTTATTATTGATCGTTCATTAAATTTAAAAAAAGAAGAAACTATTAATGATGTAAAGACTCTTAGAGCATTAATACGTCTATCATATACTTGATTACTATTTTGGGTCAATTTTATGTTTCTTTCGTGTTTCATAATTTCCTATAATTAACTTTAGTTTCGGTAAGCTTATCTCTATCATGTTTCATAGGGGATTTTTGAAACCCATGGTCCCAAAATAGTAAATTCCATCAATTGTAAGAAATACCTCTACAATATTGGAACTAAACAACAACTTGTTCCAAAACATGGTGGCTAAATAACACTATTAGTATTCAATGTTTTTCTTATTGACCGTTCATTAGAATAAAAACATGAAAAAGAAAATATTCATGATGTAATGTCTCTCATAACAACATTAAATATACCATATACTTGATCTCTATCTTGGTTTAATTTCAATGTTTTTATCATGTTTCGTAGGTTCTTAGGACTAGTTTTGGTTTTGGTACGCATGTTTCTATCATGTTTCAAATGGTATTTTCCAAACATGTAATCCACAACAACTCAATTCCATCAATTGTAAGATATACCTCCGGAACAACAATGAACAATGATTTGTTCCAAACGTGGTGGTTGAAGAACACTTTGAATATTCGGAGCATGAATTAACTACCGTTCATTAAAATGAAACATTCATCACATAATAAGAAACAAGCTACTCATGAAGTTCTTTTAAAGTAACATTACATTTCTCATATAGTTGATCACTATCTTGGGTCAATTTTTATGTTTCTATCATGTTTCTCTTAAATCAACATTGCATTTATCATATGCAATTATTGACCGGTGATTAGAATAAAACATTTGTCACAAAGTAAGAAATAAGCTTCTTTGTTTCTATAATGTGTTGTGTGTTTTTGGGATTAGCTTAAGTTTCAAAATTTATGTTTCAGAAGATGCTTTGCAAACTCAAGGTCCATAGCATATTATATCCCAATATGTAAGAAATGTCTTCACAATATGGGCAATGAGCACCCACTTTTTCCAAGGGGTTGTGGTTTAAAACTACTTGGAAAAACATTGTATAAAGGCATGATCCTATCATGGTTTTAGATAACAAGGTTTTTATTTCAATCATGTTTTGTGTCACGTTTTGTGCGTTTCTAAGTTCTGATATTCCTATAGTTTTGAAATGTTTATTACATGTTTCTATCATTTTTTTATGGGTTTTGTTTTTAGCTTTGTATTATAAGGTTCTATCATTTTTTATTTTATGTTTCCAATATTGTGAACTTTTGTTACCCATCAAGCTTCGTGAGACATGGTTTATATGGTTTTGATTCAAATTTTACCATGTTGTTACCATGTTTCAAAGGTTTCAAAACATGTTTTTTTTTTTTCATATTCCAAGGGCATGTTCTAGATTAATTTTCGGATCAATACAACAAAATTGCTTATGTAACCAAGTTGCAATATGTTGCCCTATGCTCTTGGATGGGTGGGGGTAAGTTGATGTTATCCCTCAAATTGTCCAAAAACACCTAAGCACTAGGGGAGGAGCACTACAATAGGATAACAACGCTTCATTCACCAAAAACATATATGAAATCATAATCAACAAATGGTAGTTGGATAAACCATAACATTTTTTTCAAACATCCACTTGCCTTTTATTAATCATTGTAAAGTGTTTTCGATAAAGTCTATGTGATCAAAATCAGGAACATAACAAATCTATGTACAAAAAACTAGTTAAAATCACGGGTTAAGAGTTGAAGGAAATGGTATTTAAAAATTACCATTTAACTAAATAGTCAAAACTTGTGTATAGAAATAGGAAACCTTTAAAGATGTTGAAACATGGGTTAAACCCTAAACCAAATGGTATTTGAAAATTACCATTCACTTTATAATCAAAACATGTCCAAAAATTAAAAACCTACAAAGATGTTGAAACATGTAACTATAACTTGTTTCTAGTGTAGTTGGTTATGTTTCAAATGTTACATTCCGTCAAATTACCTCGTTTAACTAGAAACAAGAAGGGAACCCATACTTCCCTTGCTTAAGAATGTTACTGCTTACGTTTTGGCGTGACTACTCCCAATGCACTTGGATGTTTGAAGGTAACATACATAAAAATCCAAAACATTATCTAGGAACGCCCAAGAACTATGGGAAAAACACTACAAGATTATAACCTAGTATCCATACTTAAGAAACAAGTGGATTGTTGCAAAAAATGTTTAAAGAAATTAAAAATTAAAAACCTAAAAAACAATGAGGGAAATGAACAAGTAGAGAACAAGAAAACAACAACAAACAAGAAGACAATGCAAACCCAACAACACATGAAATGAACACTATACAAGTGGATTGTTGCAAATAAATGTTTACCAAAAAAAAAAAAAGGCTTTAATGAACACGATACAAATACATTGTCAAAAAGAAATGTTTATAGAAACAAAAAAAAATTCCATAAATAGAAATGTTTATGGAAACCCAAACAACAAGCGGGAAATGAACAAGAACAAGAAGGCAACAACAAAGAATAGAATGACGCAAACCCAAACAAACAACATCGGAAATGAACATGATAAAAAAAGTAAACCCATCTTCTTTGCGAGCAAATATTTGGTGTGCAACTTCTCAAAGCTTCAATAGGGTGAAACAAGACATGATGTTGGTTCCTAAAATTGTTCACGCACAACATTGTTATGATTCAAAGGGAAAAATGAAAGTGAAATGGGTTGTAGATAAGAGCATGATGAGCAATTTAGTGTGGGTGAAAAAATAGAACTTCCCTAACGCTGCCATGAGTTTTTTTTGTTATCAAAACCCTAAGTAAATTTCTAGTGGGGGAGTGGCGATGAAGACGTTAGAGTTCGGCAGAAAAATAAATGATGATGATGCAAAATAAAAAAAAAGTCTAAAGTTTCATGGATGGGTCATGGGGCATGGATGGGGATTGCATGGGGGAACATGGAAGATGAGCGCATGGGGCCAAAACATAAATCTTGAAATGTTACATGTTTTGGGGGCTTGGGTTGCTTGGGCATCAAAACGTATGTCGGGCCGCCCACCAAAATGTGACATGTTTTGGTGGGTGGTAGGTTTTGAGGTTCAAGTTTCGAAGCTCATGTTTCATGGTGCACAATTTTCAACCAATTGAAACAAGCATCAGGCCACCTCAAAGCGAGCAATGCATTTAAGACTTGTTGCTAAAATAACCTTGGGGTACTCAACACCACTAGGAGATGCTAAATGTACACAAAAGTTGCTAGAGGACAAAAGAATTTCACAATTAAAAAACAAACATTTATTAATGTTGTATGCATTAGACAATGGTTACAATAATTTAGTTTAGAAAATATACACAAATGTATGTGGGCATGGCAAGAGATTTGTGGCTATGTGTGAAAAGAAGTGATGTTGCCAATGTTAATTGTTAAAACGAGAGCATTGAATTATTTTGAAAAGTTCTTTTCAGTGAACTAACATTTAAATATTATAATAGTCACATAAGCTTGTGTCAAGGTGCAAAGAAAAAACTTGTGGCTAATGAATTTGTTTCTAAATCATCTAGGTGAACTAACACTTAAATGTTGAATGTGACCAATCTTAAAGATATGCAAATTGCAAAGGAACTTTTAACAGATGCTTCTTTGATTTTATTTAGGCTAGTGCACACACCCAAATATTGTAATATTAGGGTAGCTTTGGCACAAAAGTGGAATAATTTAGTTTTAAAAAAAATTGACATATGGATTTATATGGACTTTTCGGCAGGGTAAAGATTATAATTATTAAATGTACAATGATTGTTATCATAACAAAAGGTGATTATATATGCTAAGTGATTTCATTGGATTTTGAGTGAATTCATTATTTATAATGAATAAGACTTAGTGAGGATATAATGAATTCACTAGTCAGTGAATGGGGACTAATGAACTGCACCGACATTTTGTAGCAATCAATTCTCTTGCTCTCCTTGTGATTAGTTGATTTTCAAAAAGTGTATTTGCCTATGTTACTCCAGGATTTGATTCTAGTTGTCTTTCAATTTGAAATTTTCAGCAAGGAGATGCTGATGATTTTTCTCAAGACTTCGACAAATTTTTTTTAAAAAAAAATTATGCTGAAGCTGCCCATGTACTACCATATGTCTATGGACAATGTGAACCCTGCAACCTGCTCCTGATGCTGAAAGGTATGGGTCTTGGGTTTTGGAACATTATTTGTGTTGTTTGTTATGAACTTGCATGAGACATTTGTGACTACTTATAGGAAAGAAAAAAAAAGCTCAAGAAGATTATAATGACAAAAGTGAAACCCCTTCTGCCCCAGTGCTGCAGTTGTTCACACAGTTTTTGGAAGGCAAGGAAAAAACAAAGATTTGCTGCTGGATCTACTGGACCTGGATGAAGAAGAGAATACTCTGGTAAAGCTCCTGGACCTGTGTTCCAATTCACTGCCTTCCTGCAAGAAGGGGAAGTAGGAAGGTAATTAGATGTTAGGAGGGTTGTTACGGTAAGTAATTCATAACTGGGGAGGTTAGGAGGGCTGTTACAGTAAGTAATTCATAACTGGAGATGTTAGGAGGGCTGTTACCGTAATTAATTCATAACTGGGCCCTAAGTAATTCACACACTTTGAAGTGAATTACAAACGGATGTAATTTATTTTAAGTCATGCAAACTGGTTACCCCAATAATCAGTCTGTCAATCACTGCCTCCAACAATGAAAAGGTTATTTATTTTTGGGGTTCGTAATTTTGAGCTTCAAGACTCCTCAAGAGTAACCACACATAGATCATGAGGCATAGGAGCGGCTCGGTCATAGGTTCTTAAGCCTACTCCTCAAGAGTGGGAAGGATCTTATGTTAACAAATAGGAGATCTACTCAAGTGCAAACATAAATCTTTATTGAAAGGAAACTACAACATAATGCTCACAACACAAAGCACATCATCAAGAACTCTCCAAGGTTCTTGTCACATGAA
>Ga0116227_10004413_pt1 | contig 30575 bp, 18 predicted proteins | sample S1TSphgellanicum_FD_89693 | JGI IMG/M metagenome (GOLD analysis project Ga0116227, IMG submission 89693) | Host-associated microbial communities from peat moss isolated from Minnesota, USA - S1T2_Fb - Sphagnum magellanicum MG | ecosystem: Host-associated > Plants > Peat moss > Unclassified... | reverse complement strand
AGGGATGCGATCCGACCGTCATTCCTACCCTTCGGACGGCTACAATGCTTTGTGGAGACGGTTTGTACATGGAAACTGTGGTGGTCCAACCCCCATCATAGACTGACACCGGTCGCCCACTGCTTCACCGGCCTCTCCCTCCCCCACCCCCCAAAACCCCCATCAAATAGACCGACGGACGAACGTAGTGAATTAATATATAGGATGTGCACAATAAATGGTGAATTTTCTATAGATTATTATCATGATGATAAGAACTTTCTTGTTTGTTGCAAAATGAAAAGGATTTTTATTTTCTTTTTCATTTTTTTTTAAAGCCATGAAATGTATTATTATTATGAAATGTCAACATTTTTTGTTAGTGATTATGATGGTTTACATTTGCATTATTTTCATGCCCTCAAAGACATTGTTTATGATACTAACATTGGGTACATGGTGTAATTATGGTGAAGTGAGATTTTTTTTATAATACACCATTGAAAAAGCTCGTAATTTAAAAATGGTTATAAAAAATATTAAAAAAACATGTTTTCTTATACTTTGCATAAGTACATGACGAGTGCAAAGGCAAAAGATAATGAGAAATGTCAACCAGATCAATTATGCAAGGATGATTTTTTACATTATAGTGTTGTTTTATGTGGGAGCTTTTACAATCCCCAATGTTCCCAATAGCACCACACTTTATCCAATTACCTTTGCACAAAGTTGTCATCTTTTCACCTACTTAATGGGGCCAAAAGGGAAACATTCCACTAAGTGTTATCCTTTGACGAATTCATAGGCCCTTTTTTTTTTTGTTGCCAAGTGACAAAATTTTGCCAAAAAAAAACATTGATTACAATGATGACATAATGAATTGAATTGAATTTTCACAAAAACAAATCATATTTTCATCAATTGATTATCATTAGTAGTGTGAAAAATGTAAAGCCCAAGTTCATAATGTGACCCCAACCATCATAGGACTCCTCCTTTGGAAAAAGGGTGAAAATTAAACCCCAACCATCATGGGACTCCTCATTTGGAAAAAGGGTGAAAATTAAACCCCAACCATCGTGGGACTCCTCCTTTTGACAAAGGGTGAAAATTAAACCCCAACCATCGTGGGACTCCTCCTTTTGACAAAGGGTGAAAATCAAAATCAAAGTTATTGGCAAAACCTTGCCCTTGGGTTCACAAGAAGAAGCAAGCTAGGATAATTTTTTGGGATTCAAACATTTACACAAATGTGGGAGAGTGAGTCCCAATACTCCCAAATGGTTTCCCTATTTTTGGAATTGTAGATTAATTTTTTAGGGCAAACATGCAAATGGGCCCTTTTTTACTATTGAAAAGGTCTTGATGTGTAAATATTAAAAACATGCTTGCATTCTCCATTTAAATATCTCAAGTTCAAATTGAAGCCAAAATAGTTTGATTTAATTCTCAACCCTTCAAATGGTCATAACTATTGTTATAGATTTTTTTTTTGAAATGAAATCACATTTTATTTTAATAGTTTTAAGATCTTTCCAATAGTTTTAAAAGGGCCCAATTTAGACAAGGTTTGGTCTTCAAATTACTTTGATCCAAGTTCATTCAAAACACCTTGGGATTTCAACTCCAAAATTGGAAGTGCATTTGGAAATCTTGAGCCTTCCTTTTTTTCATTCCCACACATTTCCTTTACCAAGGGAATGTGTATGGGGTCTTGGCATGCCTTGGACACTTCCTAACATGTTTCCCTTGTCTTGCCCTAACTTTGATCACAACCCCAAACTTAGGGTTGGGACAAAGGTGATGAGAAGTGAAATGGAGATGTGGTCAAGTGGATGGGTGAATAACATGTGGCCAATGGAACCAACACATTAGTGATGTAAACACTAGTTTTGGTCGTAAAGGAGCTTAGCATTCTACTGGCATTCTAATGTTGCTCAAAAATCAAAACTACAAATTATGCCTTACATGCAATTTGCAAAACTTTGGTCTACAAGATTCATGTTGCAGTGAAGGATGAATTTCAATGTTCATTTGATCAAGATTAGCATGCGAACATATGAAGGTGAGTAGTTGAATTTCTTCAAAAATGTCCATTAAGTGTTGCCTACAACAAACAAACCACAAGAATTTGATGAAGAACAAATTGTCGTCCTCAATCAACCTCACCAAATGGTGCCATCAAGGAATGCAACAAGTGGCATTCAAAATAATGTCAAACTCCCTTACCCATCTTCATGCAAGAATCCACAAACCTCACGACACAATTTTATTTTTTTTAAATGAAATAAAATGCAAAGCAATCTTGTATAGAAAACACAACTTGAAATGTATGAGGGTAGTGAGAATTTGATATTTTGTAAACATCATAGTCCTTAGTGAAAACAATGGTAGAACATCAAATGTAACTCGAAAGAGCAAAGGAAAATGTAAAGTTGTAGAGCCTAACTATATAGAAATCAAAACAAGAAAGCCCAAACAAGCCAATTGGGAGAATGCAAAAATGTTTGCCTTCATAAGTGTAAAGAAAGTTGAACACAAAGCCAACTTGAACATAATTGATTCAAAGGACAATATGGAGATAGAAATCACAAAATGGAAGTGCATCTCGAAAGTAGTATTGACTAATGGTCATTCTGCTCATCACCACAATGAAGTAGCCTACATGGACAAATGGGGTTTTTGTATGGAAATTACAAAACAATCCATGATTGGTTGAATGTTACTAGCCACAATTAGGACTATTGAAAGATGTTTACAAAAAACAAGGCCACATAAGGATTGAACTAAAAAACTTCAACAAATTATTCTTTGAGTTCATTGATGCATTCATGAGTAACACGCCTTGTGTCAATCCCCCACATTCATGATACCAAATGATGATGTGTATCATGCACTCTTAAGTACAACAATTTTTCACCATGTGAAGACCAAAAATTGAATATAAAATTGAATAGTTAAAAGGTCATGGAAAAAGATGTAATTCTACTTGCAGTTCGTGATCCAATATATTACATTATGTAAAAACTTTTGAGGAAAGGAATAATTGGGCAATTCCTCCCAATCTCAATAATTTGGGCAAAACACACTAATTTACATTTGCATCCCCACCAATTGGACTTAGAATTAATGTGACAAAGCCCAACATTTCAACCAACATTTTCAAATCCGAATTCTAAAAAAGGACAACCTGCATCAAACCCACCATTTAGAATGAGCTACACAACCAATGCACACTCCAAGAAAAGCTAGAAGTATTCCTTTACTTCAACACACAACAAAAAATACACAAACAATTGTAGAAAAAACACAAAGTTGGTTGTAGATAATGCTTTTGGTCAATCTTGATGGAATATGGGGAGCACAAGGTTTAAATGAAAAACAAGTTCAATTCATAAAAACCTTGTTGAAGTAATAGAGAAATGCAATATGACATTGGTTTATCAATCATATCTGTGAAGTTAATTTTCGCTAGATATAACAAAAATAAATCTATAAATACACCCCTAATATATTAAAAAACACCTTGGTATACTTCAAAGGTATAGATATATCACATAGAAATAACCAAGTTACAACCTAAACCTTAAAACCTCTTCTTGGATGAAAAGCTTAAAAACTAATCAACATGGAAGGATGAAAAACCTAGTGCCCACAAATTAATCACACAATTATCGCAAGAAAACTAATAGATTGAAGAGGATGGTGATTAATTGTAAAAATGACAACATAATTGTAAATAACAATTAATTGCATATAATCACAAATTGGTTGGTTGCATAATACTAGATTTATTTTAGTGATCACAATTAACACTAGTTGAAATTTTGTCCTTTGCAATCAATAAATCAATGACTAGATGTCCTAAACAACTATAATCATAAGGTATTACTTCAAATCCTATGAATCAAAAGTTAATCATATATTAGTAATGCATTTGATTAACAAATGATGACATGGTAATAGGAAGGATGACATTGTTTTCTCATTGCAAGTTTTCATCCATATGACATTCATGATTGATGACAAAGTGATGTGAATATCCAAAATATCATTTGAAAATGTGATTAGGATAAAAAGTCATTTCAAACATACCTAAATAATGACTATGCAAATGATGTGGATAAATTGATGTGTAATTACATAAACAATGTGGTCATAAAATTATTTTACAATGATTCAAAAATGATTATCAATCATTTAATTTGAGTATAAGCGAACATAACAAATTATGACATTTAAGGAACTAATTTCAATTAATATTTATACATGTATGGGTAATATTTTTTAAAATATTACATTTTTCTTAAATATACTTAATATATTATCCATTTTAAAATATTTTATATGAATAAATTAATCATTATAGATTGAAATAAATTTGAATGGTAAATATATAATATATTATAAATATTTTTTATGATTTAATTTAAAAATAAGATAGAAGTGTAAAATGTGGACAATATATATTTTATTTGTACATTAAAATTTTAACATAAATTCAAGTAAGATTTTTAATATTATATGTGTAAAAATTTATAAATTTTATCATTTCAAAAATTAAATTCATACATCATATTTAATAGAAATAATACAAAACTATTATATATATATATATATATATATATATAATAAAAGATATAATTGATTTCTGATCCATTTATAAATATTTTATGTGGATAAATTATATGGACTCATACACATGATTTATTTTTTCCAAAAAATGGTCATTGAAATGTTATTTAATAACAAAATTCAAATATTTTTCTTTTAGAACGAATTTACATTTTTTAAAAAAAACTTATATAATTGTGTACATTATTGAAGGAACTTTATGACAAAATTTTCAATTTTTTCATTAGAAAAATTATCAATAAGATATAAATGATCAAATTTGAAGCTTTGTGTAATGTTTGAATGAAGTATAGTTTAAATAGAAGAAACATTGGACTATTTACACAACAAGTGGGGTGATTTGGTAGTAAGAGAATTGAACTCCATCCGTGGGGTCCAAGGATCAAACTTCATTGACAACATTTGTTGTAATCAATAATAGAATACTAATTGAATATTTTTCTACATACTTAAACTACCTAGGTTAGGTACCTACATAGGTAGGTTAGGTGGTCTACTTAACCATATAAACAAGGTTTTAAACCTATTTTAAATGGTGACATGTGTTAACAATTAATACAGTGAAAATTTAATGGAATATATATATATATATATATATATATATATATATATAATTTATTCAATAACTATGACAATAAATATTAAAGTTCCAAATATAAATCTTACCCAAGTTTTTTTGGGTCCAATTTGTAATATAAAAAACAACTACACAATTATTGAATTATCACTAATCATTTCACATATGTCCTTTATGACTAATGGATGAAATGTGCCACATCATGTTTTAAACAACTTGTATGTAGTGACTTTAAAGCTATTAATCATTTTTGTCCTTTATAATTGGAATATTAATTTTAACTATTCACATAAAAATACAAATAAGGGACAACACTTCAAATATATTAAAATGACATGTGGAAAATGGAGATCAATCTAAATCTTTTATTTTAATCTAATAAAAAATATTAAGATAAATGTGAATTTTTTTTCTAATTTTGAAATTAAAATTTCTTGCAAGTTTTTTTTAATTATTTATTTCATTTCATTGTGAATTTTTTTTAAATAAATTTTAATCAAATTATTCTACTTGAACTTTTTCCCAAATCAAAAATAAAAATTAATGTAATGTTTTATCATTTCGAATTTTTTAATTTATAAAATTCAATTATGTATATAGAATTATTGTAACAGATTTTACATTTTGAAATTAAAAATGGGTGATGTTATAAATGAGTCTTATTGGTGGTGAAGGTTTGGTGTCAACATAGCAATGCACACATGGTTTGGCTCCTATTGTAATTATGTATGCACACCATAATTACATGTACAAGTAATTTCCTTCAAAGCTTTGTGAGTTTTTCAACGTGCCTTAATTGAAAATATTCATGAGCATTTGATGTGGAAACATCATTTAGTGACATTGTGAATAAGTGCATGGCATTTTGATCACTCAAAATCTTTACCTATTTAAAGGTTGTAATAGCCATAGTAATCATGGCTTGAATGTGTGCCTTCATTGCCAATTCCTTTACCTATTTCATCTATTGTTCCTCTTGTGTAACTTGGTTGCCGATTGGTCTTTTGGGAAATCATTTGCCCCCAAAACTTGTATGTTTTAGGACCTTAAACTCACCAATTTCTTTTGTTTCAATATTAGTTACAAACTTGCATTTCATCATTGAAAATGGTAGTGGTGATGATTTTTTTCAACTCCTTTCATGAATCAAACCACCTCAAGGCTTGTGATATCTTTTAACACTAAACAATAATGAATGTAAAAAAAAAAGGGAAAACCTTTTGAAATTCTTTTTAAAAAATAGTAACATGTGGAGGGAGATAATTATGAAATTGCAAAAAAATTGGGCAATTTTGGGCAAATTTTTAGTTTTCTTCTTTTGAAATTGTCATGTTTGACTAATAAATTTAATGGTTACCAACACATAAGAGGAATCTTAGATTTTTTACTTCTTTATTTGTCTTGTAACCAAATTTGGCTGAATCCTCTTGTAACCAATTGTTATTTTTGGAGCAACATGAAAAAATTGAAAAAAAATAAACATTATGTTACACATTAAATATCACAAAAACAACAAAACAAATGCAAGGTATTTTATGAATGGAGCACCCACCATGAATGAGAATTCTAGTTTTTGCAAATGGCCAAAGAAACATTTCCATTTGGTAATGTGTTGTCTAATTACACTAAAACAATCAGAGCAAGTTTTTATAACAATATAATAATGAGAATATTCCATTATGAAGGCTAAAATCCCTAACATTACATATGCCCATTGTTGTTTTAATGCGATCATTAGGGTAAAACAATCTATCACCAATCAGAGGCTAACAATGGAACATTAATCTAAAAAATTTACACATTGGTGTTAGTTCTTTTGATGTTGATCATTGTTTAAGAATACACCCATGATTGAATGTTCAGCCATGAATTTTGTGTTTTGAAATTTTAAAGATGTAAAATTCACTTTGGGAAATTCAATGTTCATAAATAAGGCACAAAGACAACCAAATTTTGCAAGGTAATGTTTGGGAGCACACACATTGAAAATTGCTTCTATGTTATTTTTTGTTTGATAATAGGGGAGGAAGGAAAAATTTATCAATAGTGATGTGATTATGAATTTAAAGCTTCATGCACAAAAAAACATAGACAAGTGTTCATAAATTAATCCCTAGATGAACAAATCTACTACATGAAACCCAAATTTAATTATTTGTGCACATAAAATAAAAAAGTTTCCTTATAATAAACACCAAAACAAAATACAACTTAATTAAAACAATAAACAACTTTGGATACCATTGGAACAATAACCAAGTAAATCCATTAAAAACTTTCCCACCACAAGTCATATAATGCATTTTCCGACCAAAAGTCATGAAGGAACAAAGCATAGCTTTGCAATCTTAAAGTAAAAGCTTTTAGTTCTAAATTAAGTATGTCACAGTTTGTTGTAGAGTTTCAATGTTTTTTAGAGAGATTACAATTTAGGATAAATAAAGAGTTATAAGTAGATTTGGTTACAATTGAAATAATTAATTTTATTGCAAGGGAGGTTAAGATAGAAATCCCTATTACATTTGATATTAAGGAGGAGGTAGAAACAATTCCTACTACATTTGAGATCAAAGAGGATGTAGAAAAGCTTGAAGAAATAGAAATAGTGCAATAAAAACCAAATCTAATCAACGCACACCAAAGCTAGTTTAGGAATACACAATCAAGTATTCAAACTACTTTTATTATCATTGGGTTCAACAATCATCACTCCTAAAAATGTCATTATGTTTTAATAGTAACATGGGTCATAGATTTCCTTTTCTTCCATCACGATGCACTTTAAAATACATTCCCACTACCTACACATCCATAACAATCATGTCACAAATTAAATTGAAAAGACTTCACTGATTTTTATGACTTATTTCTTTTGAAGAGGTGGAAACCTATGCATTTGAACATTATCCAAATCTGACTCATTTTTTGATATCTTGGTCTTCATACATGAAACACAAATTTACACTTCTTGTAGGACCTGAACAAACACCCCCAAGTGCTTAGAAATTGGACCCAAGGAGAGTAGGCTCAAAATGAATCTACTTATGTGAAAAGAGGCCTTGCAACCATGTACCAAGGGTGCTCCATTGGCAAATTTCTTTCAACACATCTAAAATTGTGCCAAGAAAGCAATGGAATGGGGTTTCAAATACCAATTATGAAGACCAAGAGAACCAACATCTTCAACCTACCACCCCAATAACATTAATGAATCAACATTTGCTACCAACCACAACAACACAACAACAATCCATCTTGTCACAATTATAGTACAAAGTTCAACCACAACTAATAGAAAACCTAATGCATCTAAGCGAGGAGGGTGGACAAATCAACAAATAGAAGATGCCATGGATGTAATGGAGAGGGGACACACATCCTTAAGGAAGGCAAGCAGGTATTGGAACATCTTGTTAACCTCACTTTCATAAAACCTTAATGGTAGAACCAGAAGCAAGAAAGTGGGCCCACAAGGTGTGTTAACAAAACAAAAGGATGAAGCAATAGCCACTTGGGTTCAAAACATGCAAAAGGTGGTTTATCTCTCACCCTTTAATAACCGAAATTAAAAGTTGTGAAATCACACAAACTAGACCTACCCCATTTAATTCAAAGTGGTGTTCCAAGAAGTAGTCAATGGTTCTAGTTCAAAAAACATCATACAAAAAATTAACATACATCTTGCATAAGGACTAGAAACTTCTAAGGCAAAAAAGTTAACCAAAGAAACATGCCATACCTTTTATAGCAATTTTGAAAATTTATACACACAACACAAATACCCATTAGAAATCACATTTATAATTCAAATGAGACAAGAGTTCAAACATGGTGACAATTTGGGGCTAGGGTGTTAAACCGTGGAATTTGGCAACCTAGTTACCATCAAAGAAAAAGGTTACTAAATAAAGACAAAAATAAGAAAAAAATGAAAACACTATGACAATAAGACCTGTTTATTATCTACCTACCGTTTTGCAACAACTACCATCTTGCACATACCATCATCTACAAACTTCAAAGAAGACCCACAACTGCTTACAAACCTTTTATAGTTGTTGCAATTATCTATCATCTACATCACATGTAAACATTTTGTAACTATTGCTTACCATCTACAACATTTGTAGACCCTTTGTAGCTACTACCTATCATTTATAACAACTTCCTACCATTTACAAACCTTAAATCCAATGACTTCCTCCTTGCTATTGCTTCCCAATGGCAACTATCATCTTGTAACATAGTGCATTTTCTACTCTAGAATTAGAACAAAAAATAAATAATATTCTAGCTTAATAAATAATAATAATAATAATACATAATAATAACAAATTTCTATATAAATTGGATATGAACAACTTTCCCTTCCTTTATCACACTTTAAGTAGAACACAAACTAAGAATAAACATTAAAATCCATATAACTTTCAACATTCTCCATTACATAAAGACAAATACAACTCTTTCCCATGTTTTTTTCATTTTTTCTCACACAAGAGTGTCACATACAAGAATCCTTCTAATCCTAATGATTTAATGATCTAATCTTCTCATATTCTAATGATCTAATAAAACCTTTCATTCCTCCCAAAATATAAATAGGGAATTTAAGAAGGATGTTCCCCACAAAAAGGTTGAATCCTTATTGTCATAATATTTTTTATCGTCTTAAATCTCCTTATTCTAATCCCTTCCACACATCCTAGTTAAAGGAAATCCATTCATCCCTTATCCACTTAAATTAATTAACCTAGATGGCTTCACCCCTTCATAAATAGAAAATGGTAAATAAAATATTTACCACTAACAACTAAATAATTACTAGGATGCCCTTCTTAATGAACTAGACTAGGATATTATTTCTAATAACTAATTTTTTTTTTTATAATTCCTCCCAAAATTATCTTCTAATTATTTTGTCCCATGAAAGTAGTTTCATTATACTAATGGTATTAGCATCAGAAAACACTTTCACTCTAGAATTTTCATGTGAGTGCTTTGCCATCTAATGGTAACTACGATCCAATGACGATACTACCATCTCCAAACATCGATGGTGTTTACCCAAATATAGGACAATTTTTTACTGTTAACATAGGGTTTTGTCTATATGAAGTTCATGTGGTGTTTACAACACCATTCCTAGGTCTTGGGAATGGTTGATTATGAATTTTGTTATTAATGGAACAAGGATAACCTTGGGCCTACTTTTTAAATGGTTCAAGGATGCAAGAAACTACATAAAACTATGAAGACTAGGAACATGCATGGTAATGCAGAAAAAACGTGGATGGCAGCTTACCTTTTCAACCAATGTTGATTTTTTTTTGTAGATATGTTCCAAGGGGGGGGGTGCTCAAGATAATCAACATTTTTTCATTTTTGATGGGCATGGTTCACATGTTACAAGAAAGGTGCATGAACAAGCAACAAAATTAGGGTTGGACATGGTCACCTTACTTGCACATACTTTACATATGTTCAAACCATTGGATGTCACCTATTTTAAACCATTCAAAAAAGTGTTTAGAAAGGCAAAAACTATGTTATGGCAAAAAATAAGTATTTTGAACCAAACAAAATCACATTGATAAAATGGGTGGACAAGGCTTTGTAACAATATATATATATATATATATATATATTGTTTAGGGTTTGTGCAATTTGGCCATTAAATCTTGTAGTCATAGTTGGAAAATTTGGTCCAAATGAAATGTTCATTGGAACAAAAGAGGAAGATCATGAAAATTCATACTAGTTAAATGCAACAAATGATTCTAACAACAATGGCCATGAAATTAAAGCTGCCACAAAGTTGTTGAACAATGTTAGGATTTTTCAACCATTGCTTACCATTATTCCCACCACATCTGAATGCCCCTTTTCCCCCATAACTCGTTATTATGTAGAGATGCCATGTAATCCTACCACCCTAACGAACGACCAGGAAAAGGATTAGTTGGTGGTGAATTTAAAAGGTTCTATTTTTTAAGATGACTTAACTGGTCCAAGTTAGATTGAAGAATTATAAGATTAGTTAACCTATTATTTTTGCCACGATTATCAACAAGGCAAAAACAAGGCAAAGAACCACTAGTGGATTATTCCAATTCACATGTGGCCACATCATACCAATACTTGATAGTGTTAAAACATAAGGCATTAAACAAAGAAATTACTAATAAAATTAGGGAGTTGAAAACAAAGGAAAATGAGGAGAGAAGATTAAGAAAGGTTGAAGGTACATTTACCCAAGTTGAATGAGCAAATCAAAGGAGAATAAAGTTAAGTTCAATGATACATGGTCTATTGTTGTTGTTAAAGTCATTAATGAAAAATCCTACAACAATTTCAAAGTAGGGTTTTTAGCCCATCCTCTAGGGTACATAGGGTTTGGCTTAGGAATCACATCTACACAACAAAGAAATGTTAAACAATAAAGAAGGGCAAAAATGTAACTTGTTAGGCATTTTTGAACCAAGTTACAACCTTTTGCTCAATAGCAGTAAATGAGAGAAGTAAAGGTCTACAATGGGTTCTAATGGCATTGGCAATGGCTAAGTAGAGAGGAAAGACATGGACAAGTTCAAGAGTATGGAGAAATATGAAGGTTTTATGATGGATTATATATAGTATTCTGAAGGGGACATAATATTTGATAGAATGTAGAAGCTGAAGAAAATGGAGGGACAATGAATGAGAAAAGAGAGGGGAATGAGGGACAAAAAAAAGAAAAGAAAAAGATTGAGAGAAAAAGAAAAGGGACAAGAAAGAAAAGGTCAATACACAAATGTTTGCACTAAAAATTTGGGTTTTTTTTTGAGAATTTCAATTACATAAAACATCTACATTAATTTTTTTGGTATTGAATCCAGTTTTTGATCATTGAATTTATTAAGGATGTTTTGAGTGAACCTTGAAGTGGGTTCCTAATGGAGGTTGATCAAGAAGTGAACATTGATCTTCTAATGCACCATCTTCCACTTATAGTACCAAATACACATCTTCCCATAACCTTGCAAGACCTTGGTTTCACACATTGCCATACACTTTAAAGCAAGGAAGCAATAAAAGAGAAGGGAGATGTACATCTTGCATGTACACTAAAGAGAGACAATTCCAACTTGAAAGCAATTGATGCCCTTTTACACTACATTGTGTTTACAAGTTTTCTTATCAATGAAAAAAGTTTTCATGCTTAGTGAAAGGAGTAAAACAATTGGAACTACTTGGTAGGTTCAACTTGACCAAAAGAAAACTCTCAACAAATTTAGTTGACAGAAAAGTTGGCTTTTAAAATAATGTCAAATCCCTTTTGTTCTTCCAACAAGCATGAATGCAAATAGAGAGGACAATTTAAAAAGGGGTTATGAATAGCAACTCGTGATCTTCTTTAGTGATGGAGATGGCAACAAGGAGCAAAAGTTATGAGTTTCCTGTTAAGTGATAATGATGGCCAAGGGGAGAAACTCATGTTTTTTTAAATGATGGTGATGGTGATAGGGAGCAGCAACTCTTTTATTCTTGAATGATAGTGATGGCAACAAGGAATAGAAACTCCTTTTCTTCATAAATGACAAAAATGGCGACAAGGAATAGCAGCTCCTCTTTTATTCTTGAATGATAGTGATGGCAACAAGGAATAGAAACTCCTTTTCTTCATAAATGACAAAAATGGCGACAAGGAATAGCAGCTCCTCTTCATGAGTGACAATGATGGTGACAAGGAATAACAACTCTTTTTATTTGTGAAACAATGATGGTGACAAGGAACATAATTTTTCGTTCTTCCTAAGTAACATCGATGGTGATAGGGAACAACAATTCTTTTTCTTTTTAAAAGATAATAATGGTGACTAAGAATGCCAAGTCTAGGTTTTTTTGAACAATGGTGATAACAATGGGGAGCATTGACTTTTGTTCTTGCATATCAACAATAGTAACAACATGTTTTCACTACAACAAATCTTTGTATTATGTACCATCCAATTTGTGACTACATGTGACTATTTGTCATTTACAACTATGTTTTATAATTTTTACAATTGGTAACCATTTTATTTTATTTTTACTATTTTTGCAACTATGGTGCGATTATTAAATTGTACATCCTTCCATATTGATTAACTTTTTGGGTTTTTCACTCAAAAATAGGCCCTTATGTTCATTTAGTTGCAAATTTAATTATAATTTGGTTATTTTTTGTGGTGTGCCTATACATTTTATGTATGCTAAAATGTTTTAAACTACATTAAAAATATATTTAACATGTAGTCAAAGTACAAGAAACATACAATAAAAACTTTTAAACATATTTAAATGAATTTAACCTATATTGAACACATATTACTTCATATTATGAACATATTAAAATAAACCATTTCATTTGATTTTATATTATGGTTTGTTTATAAATATACCATGTTTAATTTAATGTATAATTAAATTATAGTGGCAAGGTCATATTAAGATGATATAATCTTAATGTCAAACTAATATTCATTATTCATAAAATAATAATATCAACAAATTGATTAAATAATGTAAAATACGGGTTAATAATTAATTAGTTAAAATGAATTTACTATTTCTTGATGAATTAGTAATTTATAAGAATAAATTATTATTGATTAATCAATTAATAAACATTGATCAATTAATACCAATAATTAATTGATAAGAATGAAAACTATGAAATCATTAATTAATTAATTAAAATTATTTAATAATTTAATACATTAGTCAAACATTGATTATATTTAATCATTTACCTGATTATTTAACCAATTAAATATTTTATTATATAATATTCAATATTTACTTATTTATTTGATAAATTTTTCATTTCAAGCTATTAATCAAGCTACAAACCAAAATAACTAATGAGTAAGTTAAGTGTTAATTAATTAATTTTAATTTAACTATCTGTTTATTAACATTTATTAATCAAAAGTTGTGGTAAATAACAAATAACCATTAATTCATTAAAAGTTATGTAGTTTATAAAAATGTTTTTTAAAGTTTCACAATTTCAATTATCTAGTTATTATTAGTGATTAATTAAACAGATTTCCTATTTAAATCCTAAATAAAATTTAATAATAAAATTTTATTAATCAATTTAGAATTTATTAAAAGTTAATTAATACTTCAATTAGTAATTTAGATAATATTTAAATAATATTAAATGAATTATCTGATAATTCAAATTTATTAATTAAGAGTCATGGTTTATACATATTAAACTAACTAATAGTAGTGAGCTATTTAATATTTATTAATTAAATATTCATGAGCTAAATTATTTACTTAATATTGATGTTTAATTAAAACTGATTACCTTTTTAAATGATATGTATCAACTAAATAAACTAGTAAGTTCATAATTTCATAGTAAATATTATGTATTCAGTATTTATTATTATTTAAATAGTAAAATATTTACTAATTTATTTATTTATCTAGTTGACAAATAGAATTCAAAAGGTTAAATGTAAAAAATAATTTAAGTTATTATTAATAACTAATTTATTAAATTTATAATTAAAAGAATAATTAGTTCATTAATTTCATAAAATAGTTACATTTTGTCAATGCATTATGATTATGAATTAATTGATTAGTTAGTAAAAAAGTATGAAGTAAAAGTGAATGTTACTTCTAAAATGAAATAATTAAAGAATGGTAGGTAATTATAGGTAGGTTTGTAAGCGGGTAGGTAGGTAGGTGACTAATTAATTAATTATTTGTTTAATTAATTAGTTAATTTGTTTCCTATATACTTATATAATTCACAAAATATAAAACAAACACCAAACATATGGGAGAATATTTCTAATTGCAACTCAATTTGCAACTAAGGTGCAACTAAAAAATTTAACTCATATGTTTTGTACTCCAATTTCATCTTGGAAACTATATAAGAAAGGTGCATTACCATTTGTTTTCACATTAAAGAACATGTGCCATTGGGGATGAGCTCAATGAAGCTTAATAAGTACATAAGCTTTAATTACTTATTTATATAAATAGGTAAATAGGTATGTAGCCTAGGATGTCGGTATGTTTTACCTACCTAATTTTACCTACCTACTTACTTATATAGGCCTATTTTATGTACTTAGTTACTCAAATAAATATTCATTTGATTTTTAAAAAATATAATTAATGTGCCACATGGCAAATTTTGATTATGTCACATGTCACAATCTAAGACAATCTAAAATGAATGTTCATATTGGATGGCCAAAATCAATGTTTAAATAATAAAAAATTCTCAACCATAATTTTTCATAGTGCCACATGGTCGATTTGGTATCACCAAGTGGCAATATCAAAAATCATTGGAATTTTATGGCATTGATTTTTTTAACATTTGAAATCATTATGTTAAAATTATTTTAATATACGACATGTGATAAATAATGTGTGGATATTTGATAGTTGTAAAATAGACTTAATTGCAAATGTTGTATAGATAGTCAAAAGATGAACATGTATATGTTGACCATATACATCATCCATAGTCCATTTAGTGACATCATGATGAGTCATGATGAGTCATGACTTGCAACTAAATGTCGAATGCAACTTCATTTATGCAACTAAAACAATTTTAGTTGTGTTGATTGTAAATGTTTTATAGTCATAAATTGAAATCACAAATTGACATTTTTCCTTTAGTGTTTTGACCTTGTGTTTTTCTTGAATGATGATGATGGAATGATGTGATGGATGGCATCCGACTTTTGTGATAAACATAAACACAACACACACAAAAAAGGAAACTTAGAAACTTTTAGAGTGACAATTATGAAGTGATGTGATGATGATAGCATCAAACATTTATAGACAAACACAAAAACAACACATAAAAGGGAGACTGAAAGAGAAAAAGCTAAACCATCTTCACATGATGCATTGGGTTTTTGTAGAGAGACAAACACAACACACACAAGGAGACTAAAAGAGAAAGAATCAAACCATCTTCATGTGATGCATTGGGTTTTTGTAGAAAAACACAAACACAATGCACATAGGGAGACTTTAAGAGAGGGAGAGAATTAATTTGAGGAAAGAATTGTGATAGCCATCGTCACAACGTTCTTCGTTCAATCTAGGGACAAATGAAAAAATTGCCCCATGTGGCATATGGGGGATCGTCAATTTTAGGGTAGTAGGTTACTAATTGGAAATGTTCTATTTCAAAAACCTACACAGATGCACCCACAATTGTCTAGTTGGTGATCCAAATATTTGAATTTATTACAAATTTAAAAAAATCTGAACAATAATTTTTAAAAATAGTTTAAACCTAATTATACTATTATCCTCTTGTTTGTGGGACGAAAGGTGTCCTTCCATAAGATTTGAAATGTTTGTTCATAAGGTGCAAACTGCACAAAGATAAATATTTTATGTGTTCTATCCATTTTTCTCAAAACACTCATAAGCTCCCATGTTATTAGTACCAAGGGGCACATAACAAGGGTAGCATGTGCCAAGGGCTTTGTAGCATGTTACATTACCCCCTAGCACCCCTAACATGCCCAAAACATGAATGACCTTTACTCAAGACAGTCTAGAAATGCCAAGGTGAAAAATATGGGACAAAGGTCAGGAGGGGGAAATTTTTTTGGAACATGCCCAAACCATGTATGACAAGTACTCAAAACATATCTAGAAATGCAGAGGTGAAAAAAAAATGTGGCAAGGGGCAGACTGGGGAAAAGAAAATTAGCAGTACTCTTGCTGAGAATATTTTGCACAACCCAGAAATTGGCTGCCCGCATTTTGAAATGCCAACAAGTGAGGCACCAGAAAAAAAAAATTAAAAATTAAAAATTAAAATTAAATTAACAAATTCTGGTGATGTGAGGCAACCAATGGGAACGCCTGTTGATTTATCCAAAACCCGGGCCACATTCTGGGTGGCCCAATGGGTAGTAGTAATCATCCTATTTGTGGGCCCCGTCAAGGGAAGCGACTGATTGGCCGAAACGATATGAATTTCGCTCCCAGCCACTCACTGACCATGGCTACGATAAGCCCACCTACCTAGCAAGCAGCGATACACACTACTGGGTCGAAAAACACACTACCTCCTTATACCCGTGTTTATTTTTTAAGGAATTTTTTTGATTTGTAGCCAAAGTGGCGATCATATATTTCAACAGGCAGAAAAAACGATGATCATCCTAGGAAGATTTAGCCAAATGTGGCTACAAACCAGAAATCAAATTAGAAATCCTTAATCATCCTTCTATATCTTTGGCTACACAATGAAAACCTGGTGAATATGTGAAAGTGCTGAATTTTCATTTTCATTTTTCCCGCAGTTCTGACAACTGAAAACCTCCAAAATCACTTCTTTTTCGAGTTTTAAAATTTTTCAATTTCCTATTTTGGCGAACTTTCGCCATAAATTTAAAAAAAGAGACTACTACCTACCGTGTGAGTCTTTCCTGTGTACCTAGCAGGTACCTGTGTAGGTACCGTCGAAGCGCAGACCCCCTCCCCACACCCGCTCCGCCCCAATTGCAGCGCACTCGAAGCTCGTAAAGCGTTGCAACAAAGAGGAAGACGCAAGGAACGGCGTTGTCGATCCCGCTAATGGCGATGGCAAGCAGCGTATCTTCGGTCGTCGTCTGCAGTAGCTCTTTTTTCGTCAAGGGAACGGCAGTCAGCAGCAGTAGCCTGCGATTGTCGCCGTCCGTAGCAGCATTCGGGATCAGTAATGGCGGCGGCTCCCGCATCACGGCCATGGCTACCAAGAAAGTAACTGCCAGGCCCAAGTTCAGCGGCAAGAAGTCGTGGCTCCCGGGCGTCAAGGGTGGAGGCAATTTGGTCGACCCCGAATGGCTCGATGGCTCGTACGTTACTACATATACTTCTGTCTCCCGAGTCCAGGCTTGTTGGATTTCTGCTTCTTGTGATTTTTCTGAAGAAAAACTCTGTCTCGGTTTTTTTCACACCACACACTTTGTAGCAACGCAGTGTTTCTTCTTGTGACAGAGTTGTCCATGAGGAAGACATCGCGCCTGTCGGAATTACTGTACTTAGTTTTTAGTCGTTTCAATGAGTGGCATTAGATGGCATTAGTCGACGGATCGCTCTTGTTGAAGAGACAATTGCGCGATTCTCTTGCTGTTTGTCTCCCTAGACACTCTGTAACGTGAGGAGGAGGCAACCGGCCTTTCAAATCGGTTTGTTTGTCTTTCTGTCTATTTTGAGCTTTGGACTTTGTCTGCATTCTCTTGCCTGCGTTCTCTTCTCGCTCTTGATACTTTGTAGCGACACAGTTTTTTCTTCTTGCGGCAGAGTTTTCCTTGAGAAAAACATTGCGCCTATCGGAATTATTGTACTGAGTTTTTAGTCGCTGCAACGGGTGGTATTGGATCGCTCTTGTTGAAGGGACAAGCTCGGGCTTCTCTTGCTATCTGTGTCCCCAGATACCAGCTTGAAATCGGTTTGTTTGTCTGTCTGTTTTGAGCTTTGGACTTTGTCTGCATTCTCCTGCCTGCATTTTTGCTCACAAGACCTGTTCCTGGTCGCAGTCTTCCAGGGGACTACGGATTTGATCCCCTTGGTCTAGGCAAGGATCCCGCAGCGCTCAAATGGTACAGGGAGGCTGAGCTTATCCATGGACGATGGGCCTTGACTGCCGTGGTCGGGATCTTTATCGGTCAGGCCTGGAGTGGTGTGCCCTGGTTCGAAGCCGGTGCTGACCCCGCCGCTGTGGCTCCTTTCTCATTTGGCTCTCTTTTGGGAACGCAGCTACTCCTTATGGGGTGGGTGGAGGGTAAGAGATGGGCAGACTTTGTCAACCCGGGGACACAGGCTTTGGAATGGGCAACCCCTTGGTCCAGAACAGCCGAGAACTTCAGCAATAGTACCGGGCAGCAAGGTTATCCTGGTGGCAAATTCTTCGACCCTCTGGCCTTGGCCGGTGAAATCAAAGGAGGAGTCTATACCCCAGACTCAACCAAGCTGGAGAGGCTGCAGCTTGCTGAGATCAAGCACGCCAGACTTGCCATGGTGGCCATGCTTATATTCTACTTTGAGGCAGGTCAGGGCTTGACCCCACTTGGAGCCCTTGGACTGTAAAATAATTTTTTGTTACTTTTCCTACAAACAAAGATCTCAACAACATCTTTTGTCGAGCTCCATGAACCAAACTCTTCCCCCCTCCCCCCATTGTCATGCCAATTCCAAGCTTGAATGTTCCACAAATTCTTCTCCAACAAAAGAAGTAAGTCACCCAGAATTGGACTTCTGAATCTGCTGGTTCATTTTGATTACAACTTTGGAGTATATGTTTTGCATTTGTGAGTGTGGGTATGTAGCTCCGTGTCTGTGGAATGTAGGAAATATCTAAACAAGATCCCTCCTCTAGGCCATACTCCAAACCAGATCTCTCTTGTGATTGCTTAGTGTTTCTCCACAGGGTCAAATTGTGCAAGCTTTCCATTCGTACTACCACATGTATTTGCCCTTTGTATTTAAGTCATGTATCAACCAGTGTTGGGTGGTTCTCAGGTTTTTTAAAGACCCATTGGGTCTGGGTTTTACAAGAGTTTACAAGACCCACCCCAATTCTTCTTCTTCTTTTTTAAGATTAAAATTTCAAGAGATGTGGGTAGGGTTTCAAAAATTTCAAGAAAATATATTCACATAGGTTACAAAGTGAAATGGGTCTCACACAGTTCAGACCCACAGCCATTCAAAGGTGGTTTTCATATACTGGTTTTCAAAAGTTTATTTTATTTCAGACTCCTCTAAAAGTTCCACAAAAATGTGGAAAAATGAAGAAAAAAAACCTCCAACATTTTATATGTCAACAATTTTATCATGTTCAAATGAGCCTTCAAACTCCTTTAAGTTTTTTTTCAAAATATAATTCTTTTTCAATTGACTCCATCAAATTAGAAGAGGGTTTAAAACCATTTCTAGAATCAATTGGCTATTTTTTGCTAACAAAAATGATTTAAAAAGAAAATCTGATTATAAACATCTCCTTAGGTTTGCAAGTATGCTTGTTTTTTAAAAAAAACTCTTTCTATTTCAATTTGCCATCTTATAGTGCTTAAGATTTGACTGGCCAAAAAACTATTAGTAGGAAACATGGCTTCATGCTTTCCCCATCTTTAAAATAAACATTTGATTTCCTTGGGATACACTTGGTAGTGTCTACAAATCAACAACTCCCTAATGACAAGTTCTTTCACTAGTTCATTTGTGTTGGTAGTTTGTTCAAAATATTCAAATTGGAATCTTCATCAAATGTTTGCTCTACACATCCAACTTCAAATTTTGTTATTGGATGCATATGATGATAACACTTCAAAAGCATAGGATGCAAAGATCATCTATCATATTCTTCAATAATACTAACATTTTTTGCATGATCAATAAAAGAAGACACTAGACAAAGGTTTTTAAATCTAAGGTCTAAAGTCAAGACAACATGTTGTGAGCTTTTTTGTCTCAAATTTTCTTTAAGAAAAAACGAAAGAATCCAAAATAGCACAAACTTCCCTTTCGATGTTCGAGCAAAAGAACTCAAGAGAAATCCTAAAATCATCATCAATCAAATTGACTTGGGATAATGGATTTATAGTTTTTTCCTTGAATTTTAAACACATAATAATGGCCAATTGTAATGCATTAAAAAGCAACTAGTGGCCATTAAATTGGTTCAAAACACAAGCATTCGCAATAAGAGAAGGAGAATTCACAACTATTTGAAAAATGTGCCATGTAAAAATAGGTGGCACTCTACCACTGATTCCAATGATATTTTGTCTATTGTAACAAAGAACGATAACATCTTTGAATTGCAGAGAATTTTGAAACATAATGATTTTGTTAGCAATTTGCAAACAATATTTAATCATGTTATGTTGATATATGCAACTAGGCTTTAGGTTTAATAAAACAAAAGGGAAAAAAACTTCTAACAAATAATTAAAAGTTCACCTTGTCTTCATTAGGGTATTCAATTTTCTTGGGAAAATTTTAAAATTTGAACAAACCTTGTTCCACTCATATTTGCCCTTCCCAAAATTTTAAAACTAGGTTATACATTTTTGCAAATCTGATTAAACAAATTTGATGGAAACAAATTTGAAATTTTTACAAATTTTTTCGTCAATAATAACATATTGACATGCCTTTAAAAAAACATGGCCAAAACAAGTACCTTGAATACTTTCATCCAAACCTATGGCTACACATTTCACAATAGATTTCAAGGTGATTATCATAATATTCAAATTTGACCTCTCATCTTTGACATAAGTAGTGATTTTTCTTCTCAACTCATATTGATTAAACAATTATATTAGTTTGTTAGCCAAAGTTTTACCAGTTTTCTTTGTTATCTCAAACAAATAAATCATTATTTATTTAGGTTGTAATAATATTACATAAAATAAATAACAAAAGAAAATATACCATGTGCCTTGTTGGACATCCATAAATCAAAGCTTGTTATTGCATTTAAATGCAATCAATAAATTTTCGTAAAACATAATCTTGTTTCATTTTCTCCACCAAGTTGAATAATATTTTTTAAAACAATTATTTTTTGGAAGAAAATCCAACTTGAAGACATAGTGTAACATTAAATATTTTTAAGAAACTGCAAAGGCAAGGGATTTTTCACAATCAAAAGACTAAGGTCTTGCAAATATATATATATATATATATATATTACACATCATAGTTTTTGAAAAAAAATTAACAACAAAAAAATTGATATTAGAGTGATTAACACATTAAGCATTTTCTTTGATTGGTGTTTTTCATCAAAAAAAATTATTGGATTATTGACCTCTTCCTCAAATGTTTTTGCAATTATGGCATGATCTATATCCAAATGTTTTTTCAAATCAGTTATTCCATAGGTTTTATAATATGTTATTAACCTTTTTTTTGTTTTTAGTGCTTTGAGTAGAATTATTCATAGGACTAGCATAACAAAGAATGCATCTTATGACTTGAGGACTTCTCCATTCAACATTTTCCCCATCATTAACACAATACAAGGCCCAACATAGTGCATTGCCTATTCATTATTATTTCATTTTTTGTCAACTTTTAATTCAATCATAATTAATTCATAACTCACTCATAGTTCATTTACAATTAAAAAGGTTGTCAAGAAGGTTCCTTAATCAATGGGCATATGAAAACCTTCATAAAAACTTTTGTGAACTATGTTCCCAAAGGGGTATAAATAGAGATAGAACCTCCTACTATGTTCAATTTGTTCAAGACTAGTTTAAGATATGATATTGTTCCATAGCCTTGTTCTATTTACATTTTCATACTTTATCATTATAAATATGTGTTTGAACTTTTGTTTTGCATTGATTTTTTGCACATTTCGTGTTTTTGTCTTTAACCTTTTGTTGTTTTGTTTTGATTTTTATGTTTCATGTTTGAATATAAACCTAGGTATGCTTTTCAAATCGAATTAATATTAAACATGTGAAAATTGACAATTGAATATAAAAATATGACATGCAAGTTGCATATTTGAAAATAAGATCTAATTCATTTGGTGCATATTCACAAAGTATGAATGAGCCTACATGGGTTGAACAACAATAATGAAATGATAATTTCATGTAGGCACTTTGGACACAACCATGTTTCATTATACTAAAAGTTTAGTGCAATCAAAAAGTACTATGAATTAACATAGACCTCTAAGGTTGAGTCCTTACCACATTTCATTTTCTCTTTAGTCCTCCCCACCCCTTTGAAGTTATATTTCATATGTCCACTAAGCACATGTGAATGTTAGTTTGCTTGAAGTTCACAAAATTAGATAACAATGGTATGATATTTTTGAATAATATTTTTATATGTCGAAAAGGTACTCGAAGTTGGATGGAGGAACCTTAAAAGCAATTTATACAACCATTCATACATTTGCAATGGCAAATTTTTGAACCATATGTCAATGGTCATGTACCATCTTATGCCCATAATGGGTTTCAATTTGTTGAAGGTTTGAGCTTTCAATGATGTTTAGTGAAAATATAATCATGAACATCCCATCTAGAACCAATTCATAGATTATATGATTACAAAATTTGAAAACTAACTTAAAAACATAAAATCGTTAATATACATCATACTAGGTACATTGAAAGGTGATCAACTCCCACCCACACAAAAAAATTAATTAATTGCATAATGTCTTTACTTTAAGAATGGACAAAAAAAGATTAAAATAAATAAAATAAAAGCACAAAACAAAATACATGTTAATGCGTAGTATGTTCCCTTAAAGGTAGAGCCAATAAAGGTATTTTGTTGGGTGGATAATGTTGTGACACATTTACCACATTTACCACATAATTCATATTATCTTCAAGGCATATCATTACATGTAAATATGCCAATACAATATTTAGAAGATGCATGTTAAATTATCATTTATTCAACCATGATAACTCTTTCCAATCTTAAAGTACACCCCATTTTAAAGTTTTGCTTCAAAACAAAAAAGTTTTTTTAACCTAGGATAAAAGTTTCTTCATCACACAATACACCCAAAGCATGTTTTCGTTAATTTGCATACTAAAAATCCATTGGCATGATTTTGATATACATGTTTTGGATTATAGGATTTCAACATTTGTTTTTTAGTTTTCATTTTGTTACAATTCTTTCATATATTCATACATTTTTACTTAGATACATAATCAAGAGAATATTTTCATTATGTTTTAGCAAAGCAACATCCAAATGATAAACATTGTTAGCGATGGTTTTCCACTAATCAAGTTTTACATCTCTATTGGGTTATTGTTTACCATGCTACATGCAATACCACATAACTAAGTAATTCAAACAGATTACATGGAGCCATACATGTAGACTACTTTTCAAGGTGAAATTAATCATGCATATACAACAAAAAGTAAAGATGGTGTGTAACATTCTTTTATGAATGTAATTAAATGTGTTATATATATATAGTTCACTTATATATTATCTATTTTCCCTACCTCTTCAATTTGTTACATAGTTAGAATCTTACAACCTATCAATAATACTAGTCATTTTGGTAGGCCCTAAATAGTTACACCAAGTTTGGTATGATTCTATGAAAACCTCTTTCAGTAGGGTGACTTCCTAAATTTAGTTAGAGTGTCAACATAATTCAGTAGATCATTTTATTATGTTTGATAAGGTCACAATTCCATACTTCAATAGGATATTATTTAAAGATTGTTACAAGACTTAGATAACTTGCAAGGACTTATACATTTTATACAATTAGAAAGCTATTCCTAACGTTATCCCTTTTTAAGGAATATAGTGTCCTCATAAGGTCTTCATCTTTCTGAACTCTTACACTATCCCTTTCGTTGAAAGACTAGTTGAATTGAAAGATGTAGCCTGAAGTCAAAAAGTCATCAATTTCATCATCAAACTCCATTTTTGATTTGGAACTCTCGTCTAATTATTTGCCTAAAAGAAATCATCAATACATATTTTTTTCCCAAATACCAATGGATGCGAGAGACACTTTTGGAACTAATGAGTTAATAAGCTCTTGGGTTTTTTAGAAGTTGCCTAACTAGGTGGTCTGTTCGGTAAATAATTGCACATAATATCATTGGGTTCTTACCAAGGTGAACTTGCACTAATGCAAGTGTGGTCCCTTTGTTGCACAACGCCAAGCAATCGAACACATTACCTTGTGCAATAAACCTTTGAACGTGCACCCTCTTATAAATCTTACAACTTTTATATCCATTATTTTGTTTGGATAATGTCATTTTAAATTTTATTATCAATTATGTCTGGTAACAAATTTCTTCTAACCATGATGAAAGTTGGCTTATGATTAACCATTGTCGTATGCTTGAAATAATACTTGTTGTATGCCACCTACAATTAGTAGTAATATTGTAGCACATACACTCCAAGATAGCTTGTAAGATGTTCTAGCAATCCATAACAACATCCATCATTGAAAACAATGTACACACACAAGATGTTGTAGGAGAAATACTCACGAAACTCTTCATTTTATATCTTCCACATACGCTCAAAGTCATCGACCATGATGTGGGTGTTGGGCATTGGTAGAGCATATCCTACCAAGAGGCATGTTTATAACTGATAGATAAAGTGGTAGGCCTTTGAATGGGGGATGATCAATAAAGCATGCTCCAATTCCTTCAGGATGTGTAGCACATCACTTAGATTAGAAAGCTTGAGTCCAACAACCCCCTCATATGATGTAGAGGGAACGGTTTTTGTTCGTTCATTACATATAGAAAAACAAATTGAAAAGTGGCTTATCATGGAAGAACATTCATGTCATGGAAAATCATCAGGTTCTTGCTATGGGTTTTTATTTTCTTCAATCACATTCCTTATTTCTTTATGGGTTTTCTCCCCACATTTATCACCCTTTGTTTGTTCCATCCTCCTAGCCTATTTTATAAATTGCATATGAGAGATTTCTTGCATGTCATCCATATTTACTACACTAATGGATTTGGCTTGCCAAGTCTCCTCATTAATCTACAACTTGAAGAACTTTTGTTCAATTGTTTTTAAGCACTCTGTGACCCATTCCATTTCCTCTTTGTGTTTAACCACTATTATTGTCACCATTCCCTAATGTTAAACTTTAGCCACCTTCATTTCTTCTATTGCACATGTGAGTGTGCTTTCCATGATATCATAATTCTATTGCAAAGTTGCCAAAGCTCCCTTCATTTGTTCCTCCTATGCCTTCATGATCTTCTCAAATTCCTCTTGAATTTCATGGAGTTTTTGGTCTAATTATTTTTGAGGAACAAATTTTGCATAACTCCTTTTCCACTCCTACTGATGGGGTTCAAAATCTAAAGGATCAATGTGTTGCTCAACATGCTTGTCACAACCCTACTTTGAAGGAAGTGCGAAGATGAAATTCACATTCTCGAAATTGGGACTTGGGAGTCCTTCAGGACTCCTGAAACTTCAGAGTTCAATTACAGGGGTCAAAACACCTTGCATTAAAGTGTTCTTTATATCATTGAAAAGCTATTGAAATTTAGATGTTGAAAATGGCCTCGCATGGGCCATTTGGACATCTATAACACAAGTTATGGGAAAAAGAAAGGCCGGGAGTCAAATTGGCAGTTTGACTCCCGACCACTAAAAGTCAGGAATCGACTTGACCCTGATGCATGCAGGTGGGGTGTGACACATTGTTGAAAAGCTTTCGAGGAAAGATACAACTTTGCTTCAGAAGTCATCCCAATCAGAGGTTTGAGCAAAGAGTTATAGTTGTGCAAAATCCCATGAATCCAAACCGGGACGGTTTCGGGACTCCTCCTTGGGAGTCCCGGGACAAAAAGCCATTCGAATGTGGGTGCCACAGAGAGGCATAGAGTATACTATATGGGGGAAGGTGGTGGCTTCCCCAGAGTCCGGGCCGTGGTGAGTCAAGTGAGTCCAGAGTTGCCCGTGGTTTGTCCTAGCACCAAAGGTGCTCTAAAATGTGAACTAACCAACCTGTTGATTGGTTTTATGCAAGTTCGAGTAAGTGAATAACTTGTCACTCTTCCTAGTCCCATCCCAGGGCTTTAGCACGCCCCTCTACCCCTTCTAGTGTTGAGAGCTGGGAGCGTGCCCCAAGTTCTTCATAATTCCCCTGTGAGAGTAATTTAGGCCTAACTTGGGTTTAACTAGGGATTTGGGAGCGCATCAATGTTCTTGTTTAAACAAAACCAAACTCTCCACTTTTAAAAAGAGCTATCAAATTCATTTCCCATAATATCTATTCATATTTAAATCACCTTTTCAATTTAAGCATGAATGAATTCCACCATTTGCACTTTCCATGGAATCCTTGTGTTTTGAAAAATACTCCATTTCATTTTCCTCGTCATAAAGCTCTAATTAGTAAATGGAATTGTGTTTAGCATCACATTGTTCAGTAAAACTTGTCACCACTCCATTGATAGGCGCCAATGTTTGGTATACAACAAACATCTCTTCTAAATTCTATCGAGTTACAACATTTGATTGGTCATCAATTAAAACACCTACCAAGGTCAATTGACTAATAGCAACTCCTTTTGAATTTAGTTGGTCAGTGGTGAAGATGCTTGTTGAATTTGGTTGACCAATGACAACTATTTCCAAATTTGATTGGTTTGGGATGATGACGCTTGCCAAATTCGATTGGTCCTCTTTGTTATTGAGGTTGTTTCCATCCCTTCCTAATTTTTCCATGCCTACATGAAATGCATCCTTCAAAAATGCATCTTGCATTACCGTAACCAATTCCATCTATTCTTGAGCCCACACATCAATTTTGAGAGGTATTTAGCTCCCTTTTAAACAGCTGCTATCACCAAAAGTGTTTTTTCTTACATGGGTTTTTTTGGCCACAAGTGGGATTCCTTTTTGTGACAAAAGTGCTACTAGGTTGACACCTACTAATGACATTGATGGTACTTGAACTGTCATTTTTCTTGTGTTCTTTGGGCATTGAAGATGCCTAATTACCAATTCTTTGTATTTTTCTATGTACTCTAGTGTAGTATGGTGTTGTGTCATGCTAAAGTAAAAACAAGGTTGATTAAATTATTCCCTACCTTCTTTGCCTTCTTTTGGACTATAATCATTTCCATATGCAACTGCACAAGTTTTGAACCACTCAACCCAATTGACAACACCCTTTTCAATAATGATTACAATAAACAATAAGGTTCCAAAAATCTAACAATTACCTTGTCAAAATGTTACAACCTCCACCAATGTAATCAATTGCATCTACATTCTGGAAGTTCTAACCTTCATAAGGGTGTAACTTAAGTTTTGCCTATAGTGTTCCTCCTTTCCTCCTTCAAAATACTCCCCCCATCCTTCAATGTAAAATTTTCTTGTTGATACAACAATACATTCTACTAGTAGCTTGAAGATTTTGCCGATGGCACAACAATCCAACATGATCTCCTTGTTGTGCAAGATGTTTCCTTCAATGGAAACCCAAAAGCTACAAATGATTCCCTTGATCACATGAAGGTCAAATGTGTTCCAATCAAGCTTACGAATTCATCAAGTTTCACTTAATCATCTAGTTAGGTTTTTCCTTCATAGTTACCCACATTGTAAGGTACATGCATGTTGGAAAATGGATTTGCTTTAACAATGCGGGTTGAATATCCACAATTGTATCCTTGGTTTTGGACTTCATATGTTTGGTTCCAAAAACACATTCCACCTTCAAACTTATGTTTTGCCATAGTTGACTACAAGGGCTTCTCCTTATAATAATTGAACTCCTTGTTCCACAATACAATAATCATACTCATAATTGGTGGATGCATCAGTTGCTTGATGATGCCCATAAAGAAATAATCCAAACCTAAATGATGTATTGACTATTCAATCCCTATTCTCTATTTCATTATTTTTTCTTCAAAAAAATTGTTTCATTTCACATGCCAATATGTCTAAACTCTAAAGAAACTATGTTTTGATTCCTTGTTAATATATTCTCTCTCTACAATAGTAAACACTCAAAAGTCTAATAGCTGCAAAATTCTTTTAATACACTTCAACTTCCCCCAAAAATCTACTGCGTTAAGATGAAGGAGAGAAAAAGAAATATTACACTCAACATCTAAACTTTTTGGCGCTTTTTGTTTTATCTCCCATTCTAGTTCTGAATCTAAAGATAATAAGAGTTTTTTTAGTGAAAATGTGTATACTAGCTATTTTCTTCCACACTTCACATTCCTATTCTTATTTGTCCTCTAAATTGCAATTGAAGGAATTTTTTGATCTGTTATTTCCTGCCTTCCCTACTATTTGAAATATTTGATACAATTTTTTTCCCATATTATTTCTACTACATGCTAGTTCCATTCATTCAAACAGTCCTTTTCTTCTGGTCATAATTTTCCCAAATGTCAGAATCATTGTTGTATACTGGCCTTCTAGTTGTTATTTTTTTATGTGTTAATTACAAAATCAACAACCATAAAGGATTAATGTGCATAATTATTTCCATATTTGGAATTGTTTTAATTGTCGTGTCACATAATGAATGGTCATGTCACTTTTTCATTTTTTATTAGCATTAATTAGCTTGTTTGGTACCATTGTAAATGTTTTCATGCTGTAATTTTTTATGTGGTGGTAATTTTCATAATTATGTCATTTCATTCTTCCCCATCCATTGGTATTCAAACTCTTATAAGGATTTTCCAGTTGTTTCCACCTTGCACCAAATGTTGTGTCTTCTTGTAATTCTTTTGGTCAAATCCCTTCAAATCTTCGGTAATTACATTTATTACAACAATTGTTACAATTAATTATGTTGAATTTCAATAGGCCTTTAATTTGTCAATATTGACCAATGTTACATCTTCATTACTTAGTGTGTTTAATTGAACAATATTATTAAGAAAATTTTTCTTCATTTGGAATGGGCCAATCTAGGAACACCTAAATTTTCCTTTTTTGATTTTTGGATCTTTTGGGAGCCATAACACCAATTCTCCATCTTCAAATATTTTCATATTTTTTTGTCATCACTTTGATGTTTTTAAAATTTCTAAATATAATAAAAAAAATCTTTGCTATGATCCTTTTTTCATCAAGCAAGACTAAATTTTCCATTTGAACTAATAATGCATTCATCCAATTCTTGTCCTTCTCAACAATTGTTATATTGGTTGGAACTATAAATTCGATAGGTAATAATGGCATTAAATTGTATACAAGTTTATAGGGAGTATGTTGTGTTGAAACCTTGTATGTTGTTTGATAAACATAGAGTGTCGTAGGCAACATTACATCTCAATCATTTTGATTAGCATTTATTAACTTACTCAATATCTACTTCATTGATTTTTTATTGTTTGATTTTTTTTAGTAATTTTCTTGAGGATAGTCGGTGGTAAATTGTGATGTGTTATCATAAATTCTTGAACTAATAATTCAATAAAGGCATTTATGAAATGGCTCCCTTTGATCACTAACCAAGTGTGTAAGGTAATCAATTTGAGTGATAATATTTTCATAAAGAAACTTAATAGTGGTTTTCACTGTATTATCACGTAATGTTTTGCCTCAACCCATTTTGTGGTATAATTCACTACTACAAAATATGGGTGTAGTTCACTAATCCCTATTCACTAGGCCAGTGAATTCATTACTTCCCCACTAGGTCTTGTTCATTATGACCAATGAATTCACTTAAGGGCAAAAACATCCTTGTGTCGCGCTCCCAAGTTCCTTGTGGACCCACTTGAGGGTCCAAGTATGCGGCGATGCGGAAGCGGTTGGAACTTGGGGCACGATCCCGACTTCTAGCACTAGAAAGGGGTGAGAGGGGCGT
>Ga0116227_10004412_pt1 | contig 30579 bp, 39 predicted proteins | sample S1TSphgellanicum_FD_89693 | JGI IMG/M metagenome (GOLD analysis project Ga0116227, IMG submission 89693) | Host-associated microbial communities from peat moss isolated from Minnesota, USA - S1T2_Fb - Sphagnum magellanicum MG | ecosystem: Host-associated > Plants > Peat moss > Unclassified... | reverse complement strand
CTACAAAAAAAACAAAAAAAAAAAAAAAAAAAAAAACCATGAAAACAAAATTTCTCAAATATCCTTTGATATTTTTGGCTACCTACTTAAAAAGAACCATGTATAGAAATCTGGCGATTCTTTGAAATTTGTGTCAAGTTATGGCTATTGAAGATTTGTTTTTTTTCTAAAAAAAAACACTATTGATTTTAGATCTTTTAACTTTTCAATTTCACACACTTTATGGCTATATATATATATATTTATATTTATATATTGCCACAAATGAAAAAACAAAAATCCAAAAAAAGGCTCGCGCTAAGCATCTCTGGGGTCGTGGGTCATGTGCCGCCGCTGCCGCCGCGGCTATTCTCGTCTTGATCTCCTCCTCCTCGATCTCCTCCTCCTCCTGCGGATGCTGCTGCAACTGCTGCGGTGGAGAATCGGAAGAAGAAGCTCCATTTTTGGTTTGAATGTACAAAAGATGTGCACCACCAACCAGCCTTTTGTTTTCTTCGTATTCGTGATGGATCTGAAGTGGCAATTATCCATAATTAAGTTTAGCCAAAATTCAGCCTGTATGTACCTGAAGGGAGAATCATCCATGATAGTGAAGTTTAGCCAAATTCAGTCTGAATGTACCTACCTGTAAGTGGCCATCATCCATGATAGTGAAGTTTAGCCAAATTCAGTCTGAATGTACCTACCTGTAAGTGGCAATCATCCACCAGAAGTTTAGCCAAATTCAGTCTGAATGTACCTACCTGTAAACTCTCTAAATTTAGCCAGAATATTTTTTTTTTAAAAAGGCTGCTGAGCACCACTATCACATCACTTGCAACCAGCCAGCCAGCCAACTTGTTGTTTCTGGTTACAAGTTGTACAAGGGAGGAGGAGCTTAACAACTTCAGCTAATTCCACACTAATTATATTATTTCCCAAAATGTTCAAATTTTCAAATATTTATTATTCTTATATCTTTTTCAATATATCTTTTTTTGTGAAGGAAATCAAAGAATCTTTGAGAATATTCCGATTTTTAATTTTTAAAATCTATTTTGGACCATAATTAATTAATTAATTAACTAATTATTTGGCAGACATGTGTTGAAGCTGCCCTTTTACTAAGAGTACTCTATTTTTGGCCGGACCCCAAGAACTCCCTCTTTCTTGCTTGCTTGCTCGCTCGCTTTGCTTGTTTGCTGCTGCTGCCCTTTTTTCCTTTGTCGAAGTTTGCCAAAGTTTGTTTCATCATTTTGCTTTTGCTTTGCTTCTTTTGCTTTGCACTTTGCTTCATTCCGGATCTCTTGAAGAAGAAGTGTGTGTAAGTGTATGTGTGTGTGTGTGTGTGTGTGTGTGGTTTTTTTTGTTTTTCCAGAGTCAAATTTCCAGAGGAAAAAAATCCGGCCCCCCCTGTCCCCCCAAAACTTCCATTCCCATTACTGCTGATCAGCTGGCTGTGTAGATTCATTGTTCTTGCTCCCCAGCTCATGTGGGATTCTGTGTACCGGTAATTGGGGAGCTTGAAATCTGCCTGAATTTTTCTTTTTTTCGGTCGGAAAACAAGTCCCAATCTGTCGAAGTTTTCGCACTCGAGAAATAGACACACAGAGACGAAGACAGAGACAGAGATTTGAGAGAGAGAGAGAGAATCTGAGAGAGAATCTGGGTCTGAGTCTGAGTCTGACCGAGATATTGGAAGGAGACGGAGGAGGAGCAATCAGCATCATGGCGTCGTATGCGGTGCATGAGTTTCTAGGGGATGGGGTGTTGAAGGAGATAACGCAGAAGTTGGCGGATGATGGCTGGGACGATGTACCCACTCTCAAAATGATGCAAGCCGAAGATATGGAAGCCATCGACCTCACGGATCCACAACGGGTAAGAACGAAGCAAGCTAGCAGGCAGCCATGCTCATCATCACCCATCACTACTAGTACTACAACTGCTCGCTCGCTCGCGATCAGTACTAGTACTTCTAACAAGAACAAGAAAGAGTTTGAAATTATGACCTTGGACAAGGTTCCTAGTTAGGGTCTATTTCCATTAGGCTGTTGTGATCATAGTTACACACTGAACGTACGTAATTTCCTGTGTGATGACCACGAGAGCTTCTTCTTCTTCTCTCGCAGCCAAAGAGTAGATTAGCTGGGTTGTGACGAGGACGACATACTAGTAGCGCGAAGTTCTAGACTGCTGTTACAGTTTCTCCAATGAATTGCTTGCTTGCTTGCTTTTCAGCAGCAAGCTAGAATTTGAATGTGGGTGTGGTGGAATGAAGTTTCTACGTTGCGTGATGTTCTTCTTCAGGACGCTTTGGAGCTTCGAATCTACCTCCACGATCGCTCGTTGATGGAGTATGCAGACAAGATGGAGCAAGCAGGGAAGAACTTGCCGGAGTTGCTCATCACCAGTCCTGCTGAGTTGACATCCCTGTTTGGTATGAGGAAAGCTGACGTCTCCAGGTTCACAGACAGGTCGCTAGCTTGTGGGATCAAGATGCCTCCCACCCACGCATTGATGAAAAAAGCCAGGACGAGAGTTGTCGTTGCCCCTGCCACCCAAAAACTTGTTTCTGCAGCAGCAGATCGCACTACTCAAGTTCCCAAAGCAGACCACGACCACAACAACAACAACACCACTCCAGTTGTGGATGCTAAAGTACTGAATGGTTGTGATGTAGATGCAGATCAACTCTCTCCTGCAAAACTTGCAGATTCTGATTTGTTGAGAAATGAAATGTATGCACAAACAGGACCATTGACAACAGAAGGAGGAGATTCACAGGGATTCCAGCCACCACCTGTGCTTAGACCAATCGGATCAAAATCCTCCAAGGCAGCACCTCAGGGGGGGCCTCACTCAAAGGCGATATACAGAGCAGCACCAACTCCACAGCTGTGTGGATTTGGAATGTCAGATGATGCTGTGGTTGAAGATGTGACACAGCTTTCAGTCCTCGAAAACATTATTCTGCAGAAATTGACACCGGTGCACAAAGCAGGAAGGGATACAGATATGGCCCAGCTCATTAAGAAGAGGCCACCTCCTTTCAAAGCTTCTGAGCTCTGGGCCACCAAGCCCACCTTGGTTTTCTGCCTTCGCCGCCCCGGGTAATCATCACACATCTCCTTCCTAGTTCTCCATCTCCTTCACCATCTCCTCCCTAGTTCTGCATCTCCTTCCTACCTATCCATCTCCTTCCTCTCCATCATTTTCACCATCTCCTACCTTCTTCATCTTGTTCACCATCTCCTTCCTTCTTTGTCATGCTCCTCCTCCTCATGCTCCTCATCCTCCTCTTTCTCCTCCTCCTTCTCCTTCTCTCTGGGCTTGTCTCTGTGCAGACCTAGGGGCATCTGAGAAAGAACTGGACCTTCAAGTTGAGCCCTGACTACATCTGGGAGTCATTGGGGGGAAGAAATGGGCCACAATGAGGAACAAGAGAAATGCGGGTCAATGGGGAAGAAGAGAAATCTGGGCTCAATGGGGAAGAAGAGAAATCCGGGCTCAATGGGGAAGAAGAGAAATTGGGGCTCAATGTGGGGAGGAAGAGAAATGGGGCACAATGGGGAAGAAGATAAATTCAGGCCTCAATGTGGGGAAAGAAGATAAATTTGGGGTTCAATGTGTGGAAGAAGAGAAATGTTTGCTTTTTGCTAATTGAAAGAGTAGCCAAGAGACCTGAGTTTTGCACACTTTGGAGGAGACTTTAAAGCTTGTGAAACATTGAAGGAAAGTTCTTTGACCAAAACATTGAATGGTAGCACTTTCTTTGTTTGCATTCTCCAATATGTGGGAGGAGAGAGTTTGCAAGAGCTTCCAAAACATTCAAAGGCATGAATGAATGAATGAATGAATGAACAGGTGCTTCTTTGTTTGTTTGTGGATACCTACCTGACTTTGAATTTGGTGCTGCTTTGTTTGTGGATACGTGTATGAATTTTAGTGCTTCTTTGTTTGGTTGTGGATACCTGAATTTGAACTACCATGCTAGTTGAATTTCAAACCAAGAAGCTAAGTGGAAGGGGAAAGTGGGGGTGATGGGTGTTTTGGAATGGCAGGTGTGTCATGTGTAGGGGGGAAGCACATCAGTTGTATGCACGAAAGCCTATATTTGATGCGATGGGGGTTCAACTGGTGGTTGTTTTGAATGAACACATAGAGTCAGAAGTGAAGGCATTCTGGCCACATTACTGGGGTGGAATGGTGCTGGTAGATGAAAGCCGCGAGTTTTTCAAGGCATTGGGTGGGGGAAAGCTTCCAAAGGGAAATCTAATCACAGGCTTTGCTTTCAACCCACGAGCACGACAAAACTGGAAACGTGCAAAGGCAACAGGCATCAAATACAATGCCAATGGCGAGGGTATGATCAAAGGGGGTTTGTATGTGCTTGGATCTGGCAAGACGGGCGTTGTGTACCAATTCATTGAAAGGAACCTTGGTGACTGGGCTCCTTTAGATGAAGTCATCAAAGTATGTGAAAATCTTTGAGTAACATTACATTGTTGTAGTAGTTTAGTAGTCGTCTTTTTTGTGCCCTCTTTTAGGGCACAATTTTTTTTTGGTGTGTTTTTTGAGTTTTGCATTTTCCTTCTCCCCATATTGCTGTTGTGCAAGATTACAGGAGCACTGTAGATTGTGAAGTTTGGAACAACACCCAGGTAGATCAAAATCATTTCAGCCATGTTGAAGATTGGCAGAGTCTGGTGGACTATTGTAAACTCATGTGTGCTACACAAGCAAGCTACCCCATTGCCGGGTATGAAAGAAAAGAAAATCCACACATGTCATTCAATTCCTCCTTGTTGGTCCCACAGAGAAGGATTTGACAAAACTTGTAGAATGTTGACTGATCAGCTACACCTGAAAGTTTTCACCACTTCCAAAGTCGAAATGGTATGCAAGAAAAAGTACGATGGCAACTCAAAATCTCACATCATAGGATCAGAAAAACCATAGCTATTCATGACCAGTTTAGCCACATTTTCCTTTTGAGTGTGTTTACATACTCCAGGAATATTACAAGTGCATGACAACTTTCAGAGAATTGCTAGCACCTCTTTAAGTATAATACAAGTGAAAGCATCCACTAATGAGTGTCAATCAAGAACCTACACAAGCTCTAGAAGATCATTCTGAGACCAGGGAAGAGAGACTGTGTTTGATTACCTCATGGACTATGAAGGTGACAAGCATGAGAGTCATAAGATATGTTAAAAGAAGGTGAAAGTCCCATTTTGCAGCAGAAAATCACCCCAAGGTTGCTGCATTCTTGGTTGCTTCTTATTCAAGAAGGATAGAAGAACTCCCGCCACTACCAACAGCCTGCTTTGTAGGCACCAAGGGAGTCCCCACATAAGCCTGTCAACAAAAACAAATGGATTAACATCTAGACTTAACACAGCTTGAAAACTTGTAGACAACATGAAAACACCATCTATCTGACTGCGTTCTGGCACTTCAAAACTTTTCTATATAAACACCAAGACCTGCTATGATATAACATTCAATCAACACCCTAAAAGATTGTCAACATAAACCTGTTAAAGTGGAAGTGGAACTGCCAACTGAATGACCAATCTTCCAGAAACATGGAGAGTGACCACAGTAGAAGGCATTAAAACTGATTGAAACAAAGGGTTCAGGCCGACTTTGTCATAGCATCATCTCACCCCATCACTTCAGAAGGACATGTTTGCAAAAAGGATTTCCAACTCATCTGTTTCTGCCTGTGTACGAGCCTGCTACCAACAACAACAAACCATTTTTGGTTAGTGTCAAATACACATTCGTGTTCCAACAATTGAAACATTCACATAATCAAAGTTCCGTATCAGTGACAGAAAAAATTAGAGTACAAATAGTATCATAAAAATGCAGGATCAACCCACAATCTACATTGTCAAGCATGCAACTAAGACAGTAGACTACAATGTGTAGGGTGAAAGATTGTTGGATCTATTCTGAACAAGGAAGGAATGTCTTTACACGAGGAGGAGGTTCTTAGTTATACCAGCTAGGGCCTGCATCTTCTTCTCTTTTCTTCCGCACCAAAAGCAACTTCCAGAATGGAAGGTTTAGGGTTTAGGGTCTGAGGAAGCTATTCAAGAATCCTCATGGTGTTTCACAGAAGAGAGAGCATTCCCAAGTGTGGGTTTGCCCGCTGATGTCCCCAGACACATCCTAGGCTCGCACTCTTGAACTTGCCAAACCCAGAAAACGCCGCTCTCTCGCTCTCTGTCTCTCTTCTCCTCGGAGAAATGTCTCTCTAGGAAACCACTACCGGAAGCAGAAAACCCTAATCTCTTAGAAGTTCTGTGGAATCCCACAAGAGTGGAAGAAACTCGAGATGACATTATCGGGAGGATTGCCTCTAACCCCACAATTTACAAACAAATTGCGCGTAGAAGAATGGGCACCTTGGAGAGGAGTTGTTGCATTTTGTCGAGGACACGCAGCCTGTGTGTCGCGTAGGCACTGGTGGGAGGTAACTGCTTCATGCGTGCCACCTCCGCCTGCACGATCTCCGTCTTACGCTTCTCTTCTTCCGTTGCCCCTCCTCGCTTTTCCTCCTTTGCCGCCATCCCCTCTTCTCTCTCTCTCTCTCTCTCTATGTCTGTGTCTCCGTCTCTGTACCTCAGTGCGTAAAACTGTTCTTGTTTCCTTCCCCGCCACTCGTCGTCTTGTGAACTTAATTTGCAATAGAGTCCCTGTAGGCTGGCAACCAGATGATAGTAGACAAAAAGAAGAAGAAGATGGGTATGTCTTCGTCATGAATGCGTCATTCTCTTCAGACTGAAGACTAAAGCATCATCATACGTATTCTTGCTGATGAAGATGTGTCTCTCTTCGTCCCTAAACCCTATTCCTAATTTTTTTGCTTCCGACAAATGTTTGGAAATAGAGTATGACTCTGATGTGGGAAGAAAGCAAAACACAATCCTCAGTTTCTTCCATATTTATTCAGTTCATTCTGTTTCCTATACATGAGAAATAAAAGGAATTCCTTGTCTGACAATCCACCATTGTAAAATTGTTTGAGGTACTGTCAGAGAGCTGAGAGACTAAGGTGGGGTTTATAAGTACCTTTCATCAAGCACACGCCAGTCCATTTCTTTGCTCCCACAATCCTTGCTCTCTACCAATTTCAGCCAGCAGATTGTGATACTTCTCACTCCTGAACACTCAGAGACTGTTAGGTGAGGTTCTCTTTTGCCAGCAATACTGCAGCCCATCTCACCAATTGGACACCTTTGCTCCCACAATCCTTGCTCTCTACCAATTTCAGCCAGCAGATGGTGATACTTCTCACTCCTGAACACTCAGAGACTGTTAGGTGAGGTTCTCTTTTGCCAGCAATACTGCAGCCCATCTCACCAATTGGACACTTGATTATGGGAATAGAGATTTCAGCAGTGGAATACTACTGATCTCATCACCATGCAGGATACCAATACTTGCAAGGAAAAGGATTTGTTCCTTGAACCAGAATTGTGGGTGCATTTCAAAGAATCAAGGAGCAGTCTGGTCAAAAAAAGGGAGATACTGTGAAAGGATGTTTGTGTTACCCTCAACCAGAATAGGGCATTGATCCATGAGAAAGAAAGACGCTCTGTATTTAGATCCCTGTGTATGATGAGCAAAGCAAGGTCGCAGAGAGGATACAACGTACAACCCACCCAAGGTGACTGCTCTCATGAGCTTCTGTTCTGAACACTAGAGTTTCTCAGTCAAAAGTCTGCAGACATTCTCTTTGATCTTCTGACACAAACTCTTAGAGCCAATAGCATATCTACAAGATTGCAGAGAAATCTGCACAACAAAACTTCAAAAAAGGTAGCATGACAATCAGTGCAGTCAGAACTTTATATGACAGTCACTCATACAATGTCAAACCTTCACCTTCAATATCCGTGATGAGATGCCATGACTACCAAGTACTTCAACAGCTCCCACCACTTACTTCATCAGCTCCCAACCATGGGTGTAAGGTTAGCACACATCTTACCCAAGAGCATTATTACCTGAGTTTTCAAATCCAGTTGAGGAGCAGAAGATCATCCACAAATTGATCATGAGAAGGTACTATTGACTACTACAAGTACCTCTCAGTCACTAGTCAGTACTTCTTGTAGACCTGTGGAAGATAGTTTGCTAATGACAACACTTCTAACAAGGGGCATTGTCATTTGCAAGAAATCCTGGCACCATACTCACCAAACTCACCAAGGTGTTATCATCCTTGCAAATGAAACACAACAATCACCTTCAACGATTTATATGTACAGCACTAGATCTGCAAGGCAGAGCTTTTAGATGATACACAATCTCTACAATTTCTAGATTTTCATGGTGTCAGGTTGTTGAAACAAGTGTGTAGTTTATCATTTTGGACCCCTAGCACACTGGCACCAAAATGCAACACCTCCACTTCTTCCCTTGGCCACTAAAATCTCATCATCTGCATAAAACCAGACAAACAAAGGGTCTGTATTTCTAGGAGTCCTTCCAGCTCTTCTGTATGTATACAGTAAATGGGCCCACTGGGCCTATCTTCACTATGAGCTTCTCATAAAGAAAGGCCAATACTCAATTCTTCCATGGAAACCGCCCCTCAAATTCCACCGAGCAGAATGGACCTTTCTCATTGCCTGCTCAAGCAATTACAACTTTATCAGCCTTGTATCAACACAGAAAAATAGACAACAAAACCAGACATGTATATGTTTGTGTGGGTGTTTTGTATACCAGTGCAGAACACACACACATCCATCCCCCAAAAAACACACATACAAAACAAAGCTTTTGTTTGCAATTGGAAGAATGGCAATGCTGGCGATTCTGAACTGATGTTGAAAACTCACCACAGCATCAAAACCCCGAAGAGCAGTGACAGGAAGCTACACTCCTCCAGGACCTCCACCCCGTGCATCCTTGACCTAAGAAAGAAAGGCATGTAGAAGGGAGTTGGAGTTATGTTTTTTGAGATTGTCAGCAAGAAAGGAAAGCTTGCAAGAACATGGCGGCATTTCAGGGGGACTCTTGTGACCAGAGCAAGTGCTTCAAGATCATCAGTTCGGCGGGCATTTCTTGCTTCTGATTCTTACCATCTCTTTGTCGACTGTGAAGATGAGCATCCGTGTGATCCGTCCTCCAATTTACTGCAAGAAGTTGGAAGGATCGACTTTCGCATTCTCTATCGCGTTGATCGCAGCAAGAACCTCCATCGCTGGTACTTTCCTGCTTTTGGCCGCGGTTTTGAGTATAGCGACTTGCTATGACACATCCAGTTTGCTCTCTGGTGTTGCAAACCGGAATTCCTCCTCCCCCTCCTCCTCCTCAGTGGAAGACGGATCTAACAGAAATCGGCTTCTCATGTCAGGTGTAAAACTTCGCTCCGTCTTCGTGATCAGCACTTGACTAAGAACAGATCAAAAGTCCCAGCAATTGCATAGATCGTAAAAGGAAGCGCATCGAAGAGTGCAGATAAACAAACAAACCACGAAGTGCAATGGAGCTCACATTACAAGCAGGAAGTTTTCACCCACCTCTCCAGTCGCAAGAGAAGCCTCCATCTTCTTCTTCTTCTTCTTCTTCTTCGTGACTCCTCTTCTTCTTTCAACTATCCTCCGGGATCTGACAGCCGACCGCGGAGAAGTTGCCGCACAGGAGGAGGAGGAGGAACGCGAAATCCTCCAATTCCGCGAATCGTAAACCTTCGGAGGTATGGCATTATGTGAAATCGAACCTCCTGACTGAATCCGCAAGCTGCGAACGTCGTCACTGCGGAGGAAACTGAAGAAGAAGATGAAGAAGAAGGGAATTGCGAGCATGTCCATGACTCAAAAACACTCCTCCAACGGAATTCCTCAATAATGACTGATTTCAAAAGCTACCAAAAAAACGAAATTTTTTTTGGTCGAGATTCCCGAATTTGCTTCTCCAGCTTCTTCTAATCTTGCGAACGCAATTCTCAGTCTACGATTTCTATGCGAAAAGCTTGAGAAAGGCGCTTCTTCTTTGCGGGCATTGGGGAGCACTCGCCGACGCGAGAGGCAGAAGCAGACGAGGATGAAGCCGCAAACTGCCTCATCTCTGCGACCTTGCCTCCCTATCACCTCTTCTGTCAAGATGCAGGCCGCAGGGTGCAGACTAATCTGCTAGAACGCAATACCTGCTATGCGTTCCTCCCACCTTGCATTCCTGCCACCCAATCTGCTAAGATGCAGGCTGCAGATACAAAATAGCACCTGCAGATCTGAAATCCTTTGCTTTGCAAGCTTCTTGGACTCTCCAACATATGCATCTCAATGTCCGATCCAAAACCAAACTATTCCATAAGAAGCTTCTGACGCCTCCCCACCTGATCTTGCCCTCAAAGGATTCTCGGGTTTTGGGGAAATTGAACCATTAACAAATAACTGGCATGAAAGTGTGTGACAGTACTACAGATGTGAAGGTCTTGTGAAATCTGGCTAATCTCTATCTTCTACTCCATTTTACTATTTTCCATCAGAAACAACAAACATGTGCTCTTCCAAAGCTTGCAGAAACAACCATGCAAAAAACTTCCAAAAAACAAAACTCTAATGCTAGGTATTCCCAAATCTGCAAAACAAAAGACTCACAGAGACAACTAGGTCATAACAACAACACATGTGCTACTCCTGAGGGGGGAAACCCAAATTCCAGCATCCTTGATTGCAACATACCTTACTCCCCACAATAACAACAGAGGCCAATGATGAGAAAAAAGAGAAAATCACAAAGACTCTTTGATGGTTTACATTTTGTACATAGCCCCAAGGTCCCTCCTACTCAAAGAGGGCTTCCTATCAACCTCCCACAATCTGCTTGTGAATGCAGTAGGTCGTCAGTAGAATGAAATGAATTGTGTGAATGGGCATTCACCGGAAGAAAGAATTTTGTGCTTGACACAAAATGCCAAGTTGAAACCTTGATCATTGAGGATTGAACATTATGTACACTGAGGCTAGTTCATGGTGGAGCTGTGCATTTTTCTGAACCACCTCCCTGCTGAGACCTAAGGCAAGTCAGCTGTTGTTGATTGGAGAGATTCTCCAGCTGTGCTACTAACTGAAGGTGCATCAGACACTGCAGTGGTCTGAGAATTTACAACAGCAGATACAACTTCCCTTAGAACCATATCTGATTCACAATGTGTCGTGTCAGAAGAAAAAGTGCTGCCATGATCTCGATAGGTCTCCCCATCCAGATCTTTGGTGGAAGGTGCTAAGCTGGTTCCTTCCTCTAGGAAACTGGTTGCTGCTTCCGTAGTAAGATGTTCTGGGGAAGAAATCTGCAGACCTGAAGCTTCACCAGCTACTATGTTACTCCCATCCTGGATTGAAATTGCCTTGGCCTCCTGCAAACTGACTTCCGCTTCTGGGGTTACTGTGATATCATCTCTCCTCCATCTCTCATGGTTCAAAAGCAATGTAAGAAGAGCCTCACACATCTGGGCTGCATCAGGCTCATTGGGCTCCTTCCTTGATGGTGAGTACACCATCCAAGCATGATCCAATTTTCTGTCAGGTTTCACAACAATCGAACCTGGAACTTCGGCATCTTTCCGTGTCACAAGCCCATCACTCTTTTCCCCATACCTGAGTTCCAGGTGCAGAGCACAGATGGCCATGGCAGCAGATAGAGGGATCGCTACATGGAGTTTTGGGGTACCTTGAGAAGAGTCTTCCCCTCCGGTCGTTCCTGGCAACCATGGAAGTTCTGCATGGGCAATGTGAGACATAGTGGAGACAGCCCTTGGTGCTCGGCTTGCCTCTGTGTGAAATGAGATAACAGGAAGATCTGTGGGTAATGAATACATGGCCAGAAACTCTCGACGCTTCTCATGCGTCAAATCTTCCAGTGCCTTGAGATCTCCCTGCACAACTATGTCATAACAACTGAGCTGGAGATAAGCAAATGTATCTGGAACCAAACATCTGTGGATCAAATTCACACAAAGTCTCTGGCTCTCTTCTGCTCACTATTTGACCATCAATCCAAAGATCCGCAACCACAAGGTCAAGCAAATGCGTATGGTTCTTCCACATTCTTTCAATGTGCCACAATGGCTGTAGAGGAGAGCTGTCAATACTGGGCTACCACACAAAATCGCTTTTGTCCCAAACTTCTGATACATTGAGATTGCAAAGAGAATAAAGAACCAGATTCAGACCCCATGAAGATGGAGAGATCCACTATACCTTGATGATTTTACAGATTAGCACCTCCATTATGAGCCGGGTCTCAACATCTGCAATCTGACCTTCACGCAATATGTCAGATGCAATGGGGCTTCCACCATAGGGGCTTTGCACCAACACAAGTCCCACCACTTTGTCCTTCAACTCAGGCCAAAACATGGAACAGGCTGCTGCTGCATCTACCCCTCCCTTGGAATGACCCAACAAAACCACCTTGTTACCTGTCCCCCAGTAAAGCTCCTCTATGTGATCCTTGATCTCCTTTGCATTCTTCTCCACAGCTGCCTGTTAGGGGGGGAAATCAACATAACTCAATGTCACTGCAAAATTTCTGCTTTTTGGATTTGATGCCTCTTGTGCCTTCAAAGTTCTTATTTGTGCCTCTTGCTGTACATACTCTCTCAAAACAACAAAAGGTTCTTAAGTGCCTGCTCATGCATCTCAATCCATCTACCATTTTCCTCTCTCATTCTCTTTGGGAGCTCATGGCAGATGCATTATGGTAAGTGATTGCAAACATTCAGACAGGACTGACTTACCTCACTGTGAATTTTAGCGATGTGACACGGCAGTCCCAGTTTGGAGAAATACTTCTTTGTCTCCATAAAATACAAGGGACCATGGTTGCTAAATAGACCTGCTAGAAACAAACCCTTGTCATACTGCTGTAATGCTGTATTGCCATTTACTGCATGGAAGCATTGACTGGTAGAGAAATATTACACAGGAGAATGGATCTTCAACATTATCTTGAAAGCAGTCACCACAGTTAAAAGGAGCTCCAATTGTAGAGGCCTGCTTACCTGGGACAAGAAGGTAAGTTAGATTGTTGGGAAGAACATGGATGCCATGACTGCCACACCAAACAGCAGGAGTGACATTAGTATCCTGAACTTTGAAAGACTCATATGGTTAGGGTCGGAGTCCAATAAAATCTCTTCCTTACCTTGTCAACACTTGCTTGGTATAAGAGACAAGGCAAGACAGAAAATCATATCATGCTTGGAAGCCCTAGGTTTTACTCGACCGCAGAAGGGCAGAAGGGATTTTAGGGGCCAAAACACCTCCAGGAGGGTATCCAGATCATACAAGAAAAAGACATTTGCAAACTCCACATGCATTCTGTATCAAAACTCATAATGGAAGTCTAATTAGAATCCAGAGCAATACCCAATACTGTCAAGTATTTTGAGAAATCCATCTGTTCCATCCTCAACCAGTGGAAGTCCCGGTTGTCTCCCTAGCCACCCGATGTCATCTCCTGACCCCCTCAATGTGGTCTGTACTCGTGTTACCAAGCTGAAGTAAAAAAAGGAACCCCGAAAAATTTCAGTCAGATCAAGAAATAAAGCAAGCCTTTATCTTGACCCTATGCCAGCAGATGTATCTGCCAACAAAAATAAGATGATGCTTCAATTACTGTGTATTGAGAAATGCCTCTTGTCACTTCTGCCAGGGAATTGACAACTTTTCATAAGGTTGCATCATATAGTTGCAGCTGACAAGATGAAAACCCAAGAATCAGTCATGCTACTGTCCAGCTGTAATGGAAGGACAATACATCCTTACCCACCAGGGAGAAGTCTGTAAAAAGAACTGACCCATTCCAGACGGAAGGCGGAAAACTCAAAAACTGTTGACCCATATCCATCACTGCAGCACCAGTTGAAGAGAACAGTGATGCTGCCCTCTCAACTGACAAAGTACTCAATATACTACTACTTTCAACAGCAGTCCCGTTTCCATTTGCACGTGCAGTGCTTGTTCCAACTGCAACTGTGGATGTCTCCACCCTTGTGGATGGCAGATTTACTGTTGCAGTCTCATGGTCCACTGTAGTATTCCCATTGGCTTCCACACTTTGAGTACGACCAGAAATTGGGCCTATCAAGTTCTCCCTTACATCACGAGCAACAGTGTCCTCTGCAGAGGAAAAAAGAAGATAATGAGTCATTGCAACAATCAGATTATCATGCCCAACATGCATTTATGCATGTTTCTATGTTATTACAAAATCCAACACAACAGTCAATCGTGACCTAATTGTCATGTATGTTTGACACTCAGGTCTACTGACTCAGATTTATCCAGCCTTCAGTTTTCTCAGAAGGAAAAAAATTGCCTTCAGACATATTATGTACAGATGTGTGCAATTTGAGGTTAAATTTGAGGTTAGATTTGAGGTTCCTGTCACTCACCAACTAGATTGGCAAGACAGCGACCAAAATTAGATGCAGATTCTGCAAAGCGCAATGATGCCTCATTAATTGCAGGAAGTGGTGACAACCGCCATACTCCAACACCGCATGATATCTGCAGAAATCCACTTTTTTGCAGGCAATAAATCCAAAGACCAAACTTCATCATGAGCATGGTGGAGATGGACAAACAACTCTTGGGAGGAGAAAAGGTGAGAGGAGAAACTAGAATGTAACAATGAATGAACAACATCCTATTTTCACCTGTGAAGCAGAAGATGCAGCACCAGCAGCAGATTCAGTTGCAGCAGGAGGTGCCACTACTTGATTTACAGGCTCATTGTCCATCATACCCTCAAGCTCTAAGACTTGATGCAATCCTGCATCAAATGAAACAACTCCCAGTCAAGAGCAGAAAAACTTCTCAGTACCATAAATAATTCATGGAACACATACAACCGTACAAACAGGAGGAACATGAGCTGCTCCAGACATGAATTTCCACGCATGAATAATTTCCCCTCAAAGAATATCTGAAAACCATTTTCAGTTGTAAATCCTTGCTATTCTATGGCACACCATGCTCCATCCCAAAAAAATTCCAAAACCCATTGTGATACAAAGTTAAAGATTGATTGAAACCGCAACTTCCGGGCCACAGACTATATGCATGAGAAGAACAGCTCCTTTTCTACAGCTCCTTTTCTTCTTCTCCATCTCTGAACTCAATCAGTATTGCATGAACCTCAATTGGAACCCTAATTTCCACAAATCCCCTTCTATTTTCTTCTGTCTACTGTCACAGCTGAAGGGAAAAAAAACCTCCATGCAAACCTACACACATAATTTTTTTTCAAAAAACACTGCTGAAATCCAAACCCTAACCTAAAATTTCTGAGTTCGAAAAGAAAAGAAACAAACGAAATACAAGAAGAAGTAGGTAGAAATACCAGAAAACTCACAACGGCATTTACAATCTCCTGCATGGGTTTTCCACCAGATCTTACCAGATTTACTCATCTTGCGTGCCGCAAAACTTCCAGAAACAGGGTGCAAATTCTTGCCCAGTATGCTGCTATCCCTACTACTTGTCCCTCCTGTTGTTGTTGATGTTGCTTTCGCCATTTCCAAAAAAAAATCCAAAGCACTTGTGTGTAATTTACAACCAACCACTACTAACGTACCACATTGCTCCCAAAAGAATCACAACCCTAACGAAATTCTCAATCCTAACGATCAATCCACGCATGCATGGATGCGCACGATGATCTGTCAAGACCAAGAGTGTGTAAGCTTCCAAAACCCAAGCAATGAATTTCGTTTCCACTCGCACCCCCCTCCCCCCGGGCCCCAAAAAGACAAAACCTCCACCGGAACTACAAAAGAATCAAGGTCCTAAAAAACACAAAGAATATCGCAAACTTTGTTTTGTGGGACAGTGACAGACGGCTCACTTATGATCCTGGGTGCGGAAAAGAGTCCGTCGATCGATCGATCGATCGATCGCTCGCTCCACCCACAAAGACAGTGCCAGCAGCTTGCAAGCCGAATAGGGTCAGCTTTTCTTTTCTTTTTTTCTTTGCGCGTTCGGCTGCTTTTCGTGTGTGTTTTGGCGACTGCCCGGGGGAACGTTTCTGTGTGAAGCGGTGTGGGCTAACCTATGGTGGGTCATACCCGGCGCGTCATACCTATGGCCATTTGGAAGAGTCATTCCCCTTGCCATATAGATTTACGATTGTTTGCATCCTCATTTTGATTCTCTTTTGATTGGGTTTGTGTGGGCGGTGGGGGAAAATGAGAGAATGTTAGGAGATGATTTCATTCTATTTGTTGTATTGACGTATGATTGTCTCCATCCTCGTTTTGATTCTCTTTTGATTTTTTGTGTACATGCTAGTATAATTCATCATTGGGAGATCTTTTTGGTATTTTCAATGTTTATATCTTATTATAGACAACGAGACGGATGGATGGAAAGGACGATCACCCAAGGATATTATATAAATAGACAAGAGTTGATATCCTTTTATTGTGTGCAAGCCATTGCGATTTTGCAGTGGGTTGTCATGCTTAGTCATAGTTTTTCATTTTTTCCACACAACCAGTTAGTGCACCTCCATCACTAGTTGCAAAGGATGGTCTTCTATTTCATTATTATTGTTTTGATTGTTTTGGTTTTCTTTTCGTGTGTTTATATTTGTTTCAACATGCCTTGTACTTTTTGTGAATGGATTTCCATCCTTGTTTATATATGTATATACAAAATTTTCCCTTCAAAAAAAACTCTAAGAATCAATGGGTTTCGTGAAATGATACCAAATCAACGATTCTAGATGGATTTTTTGATTTGGGTTTTTTATTTTCTTTGGAAAACATGTAACCCATAATTGTATCCAACAACATTGTTAAGGTTTATGGTGTGAAAGGTGACGTACATTTTTTAGTCTAAGCGTCAAAAATCACTTCGTACTTTGTCTTTTATCATTCAATTGAATGATTTGTGATTTGTGGAACAATGGAGATGGCGTTGATTTATGAACGTGCAAGACTTTTGGGATTAATATGGTGTTTGTTTTCGTTTTCTTATGTGTGTATGTAGTTGGCATTATCAATGGAGTGGAACCTTTGGAGGATGGGAATAAAAAGTGTCAACTTTGTGAAATTAAGTCCATTTTTTCATTTTATTATTTTTCTTAAGAAGGTGATGTTCTCTTTTCAAAAAAAAAATTCATGTTGTAATCACATTGATGGGAAGAATGCCTATGTGAACTTCATCGATCTTTGAATTATTTATTATGTAAAAGAATTGATAAACAAGAAGCTAGAGATAGTAGAATCTTTAGATGCATGGATGGAGTTGACGAGAGGCTTTAAGGGATCAATGTGGACTAATACGTTTATGGCATCTATGGTTTAAGTTAAATAATAATGAGTGTCTGTAAGCAATTTGGGTTCCATGTTACTACGCACTATCAGTGACAATGAAATGACAAAAAAAAATAAGGGTTTATATTTGAAAACTTTGTTATTTTCAAATATACATAGGATTCAAATTGTACAAAATACCGCCCAATTATCATCCAAGGGGAGATTTAATTATCCACCCTTGTTTTTAATTCATTGAAATCTTGGAAGTAATTAAGGTGGATAAACATTAAAACAGCTAAGTAAGTGGGGATTAAATCTTTGAATTAGGTATTTAAAGGAGAAGTTTTTATTGGAAACTAGCTTAATCTCAAAGAAAAAAAAACATGTTATGGGTTGTATGCATGGAATAAAATATGTAAAAGGTGTTGTTTTCACCTATGTCCTTAATTGGTAACTGCATCAATATATGATATATATTTTAAAATATTATAAATTATATGATATTGTAGTTTTATATATTTTCAAATTAAAATGGTTATGTTATCAAATATTGTTAAGATTATATTTATTGGACAAAAGAAATGTTAAAAATTTTGGTTTGAATATTTTGGGAAAGGAGAGATGTATCTACAATTTATGTTGTTTCGTAAATATAAATGTAGTTGTGATAAGACATATTTGGATTTTTTCAGTTCAATTCCAAATGTTATATTTGTGGCAGATGTTATTGTGGAAAGACCATTATCTATTTGTTGCATGACATTTGCATATCTATACAACAATTGTTCTATATATATATATAATATCATTGGGTAATGTTCTTAACATAGGTTGATTTGAATCATATATTCTACAATGTAAATTAGGTATGGAAGTGTGTATTTTGACTAAGATCTAATGATTGTTATTGATAAAAATACGTTGACGAAAATTTTGTACAATTTTGTTTATCACTCCCATAATTGCGTAAGTGTGTTGTTCATAACCTATTGATTGTAATTTGTTTATATATAATATTTGCATTGTTGCTCCTCAATGCTAATCACCAAACAATCCATTTGGATCAAGAAGTATGTTTTCATCCTCTTTTCTTAATTGAAAGTCTTCATGCTAGTAGTGAATGATGTTATTATCATTGTTATCATCATTTATTTCAATAATGTTTTCAATTTTATTTTTAGATACTTTTTTTTCTTCAATCAATTTATGATATTGTGTTGATGTATCGATTTGGTTAATGTTTGATCTCAAAACAGGTGTTGTCATTTCTAATGATCCCTTTTTGAAATTAGCTTTATGTATGTTTTGAATAGTGATATGTCACAAAATTATGAATCCATCTAATGAACATAAACATGATAATGTTACATACATGTTGTGCATATTAAGTTGAATATTATTGGGTGGTTGGCAAAGGTCTATGATCAAATGTTCAAAAGTTTGCCCTTGAACTTTAAAGTTAATTAAACAAAAAGCTAGGGCAAATGGTAGTCGATATCGACTTATATTAAAAAAAATTGAGGTGTTTGATTTTTTTATGAAGTGGTGATATTGGAAATTTCTCATTATGGGTGCTATCGGTATCACATTTTGGGTAAACCTTTGAAATTGATGTCTTGTAATGTATTATTATTATTATTATTTCATTAAAATCATCTAAAATGTTAATGGGTGGGTGCATCATCTCATCACATTGAATCCAATGTGATTTTGTAAGTGAAATATTTTTAACATAACCAATTGTTCCATTTATAATTCCTAGTTTTGGGTATAAATTTTTAATAATTATTACTTTTAGTCGTTTATAAAAAATTTAAATGGTGTTAAATTTTGAGTTTTATTTGTTGGCATTGTTTGTCTTATAGTATATTGAATGTCATTACATATTGGATTTTTTAAATAAGTATCGATAATTATAACTGTGTAACATTTTTGTTTTAATTTTGTTGAATTCATTTTTATTATGTTCAATGATTGATAGCATCACGTAATTCATTTCGAGGAACTATGAAGGTTGTTATCCTCCATGGATCTTCAAACAAGTTTTTTTTTTATTTGGATAGAAATCTTGTTTTAAGTAATTCAAATTTTGAATCAAATTTTTTTCCAATTCTAAGGTTTTCTAGAATAAATCCATATTAAACATCTTCCATCTATCACATGTGTTTTGTTAAAATGATATTATGAGGGCAAATGTAGTTTTTCGACAAACTTTTACCTATGATTTTTTTTGAGTTAATTTTGTGAATGCAAAGGTTGGTTGAATGTTATTTGAATACAACGATGTATCAGTAATGGGTGGAAACTGTAAAAAATACCTCATAAACAATATGTTTACCCCACTAAATGGTAATATGTTACTTTTTATTTTTTGCAAATTTAGATGCATTGTAGTGAGCATGTTGTAACCAACCATTGAAATTTCATCGACAATGATGAATTCAATAGTAGGCCAAATGTTTGTTACTAAATTTGGTTTACTTATAATGGCATGTTTATTAATTGACAAGCCTAGTATAGAATGGATAGTTCTTCCACCTACTAACAATGTTGCATTCGTAATGTATGCTGCAATGTGAAGTTTTTGTTCATGATTTGTTTTGATAAAATATTTTTGGATGGCTTTGATTATTTTTGTTTTACCTATTCTTGGAGCACCTCCTACATATTGTAATATTTGATTAAGGGAATTCATTTGTGTGAATGTTTTGAATGCAAAAATTTGTAATTTATTTAACTTATATTTTTCTTTTATGAAAATTTTAATGGATATAGGGGGAAAAATGTCTTTGTAAATAGATGTTATATTATTGACATTGGTATATGTTTTATTTTATTGATTTATTTTAGTAATAGGTATATTTCATAGTTCTAATTGTTGTGAATTTTGATCTAAATGTGTGTGGTTTATATTTGTATATGGATGCACATGTTTTCGTGTTGACTTATCAATTGTTTGATTTTATAAATGATTGAAAATATGATTCCATTGTTTCATATTAAATTGATGTTCAATTTTGATGTTCATATGATTTTTTCATTTTCTTCATGTTTTATATTTTCCATTAATTCCAAGTTTTTGGTTATTTCAATTACGTATGCATTAATATTTGTGTTACATAATAAATATTCTATTTTTAATTGTTCAAGTTTTTTTTTCATTGTATGATATTATTTTGTATTGTGATTTCATCAATGTCTTCTTGAACCATGTTTTCAAACTCTTTTGAATACGGAAGATTTGTTATTGAATTTTCATTTTCATTGTCATTAGATTGATTTGTTATTGAAGCTATCAATAAGCGATCTACATCTCTAGATTTTTTACATTCATGTAAGATGTTGACATTTTTTATTACCATTTTTGTTGAGTTAGAAAAACTATGATACAATTTGTTTAAAGTTTCCTCCCATGACATAAAAAGATTATTTTTGATGTCAAATAAAGTTCACCATGAAAAAATATAATGGGAATTGCTTGAGCATTATTTTCTAGATCATTTTTTTGTGATGATATTGTGTAATTTTGAAGGATTGGTATTTTAGGTGTGTTATGTTCATATATACTACGAATTTTGTATTGAGGATAAATTTCATGTAATTGATGACTATGAACATTATTGATTTTATTTGTTTTGCTAGAAAATTCATAGGGGGGAAAATAATCAAATGTTTTGGGTCTTTGTTGATAATTAGTTCGAAAATTGTGTATTATGTATTCTAAATTTTCTAAATTTTTGTTAATTGTAAATGTTTCAAAATGATCATTTGGTAAGTTAGTATTTTCATTTTGATTCATTTCTTTGATTTCCTATTCATTTACCCATGTTAATAAACTATACCAAAATATATATGCCAAATCATAAACGGTTATGTGATATGATAAATTCAACAAATAACTAATTGCTTTAGTGGTTAATATTTCTTGTTGACTTCCAATTGTATTCAAACATCATATGAATCGATGACAACTTTTATTGATCAAATTGTATGAATTTGTGTTTTTATTCATTGTCTCAGTTTTTTGCACAACAATTTATAATAAAAAATACATGTGTGTAGTGTAGATGGATGTTTTTGTTATGTAATCTATGATGTAGTAAATCAATGATTTATTATCTTTATCGAAAGCTACTATAAATTTGAGGTCATGGTTGCATTTGGATGTAGATAATATCCAAGGGTTTGCATTGTTTAACCATTTGTCAATTCTTTTAATATGCAATAGTCCAAGATCATTGTCAAAATGAGTTATATTGATTAAGGGTTCAAGGAAACCATATTTACAAAGTTTTTTTGATGCATCAATATTTGATTTATAACATGCCAGATTACAAACACGACGATTACATACATTCATTAATTTACATATATCATTGTCAAATAATTCATGGAAAATGTTTTCATTTGTGTCAAGAGGTCTTGTGGTACATGGCTGTATGTAGTCATCACATTTGTCATTTTTATTTTGTGTTACAAAATTGGAAGACGTACCTATTAATGTTTTGTGTGATAATTTCATTTAAATAATTAATCATGTTTTCTTGAAAGTTTTCATCATCACGTAATGTTTGAATCAAGGTGTTAAGATATGGTGAATCACTGAGCCATAATAATGTATGGATATGTAAACTACCATTTTTAGCAGTTTCATAACATCCATAATATGTTTTAATGTGTCCAAACACTCCTACATTATTATTAGATATTTGTCCTTTATTTTTAACTTGTTGCATGTATTTGAAAATAACATTCACAAGAAAGTGCACAAAAATTGTTTGAGCTTTGGGATTTATGGTTGTTTGTTTACATCATTCATTTTCATTTAACATATTATCATCATAGAATAAGTGAACATTAAATTTTTGTCCAATTAAAACAACAATTGACAGATGATGGAAAAATGCAAGATTTAAAGTGAAAAACAAACTCGGTGTTCCCATAAAATTTATCATACTGAATATTTGATATTTTTGTGATGTGTGCCTACTTCTAGAAGCCATGACTATTAGAGAATTTTATATGGCATAACAAATTTTGTACATTTGTTTTTTCATTTATGTTTTGTGGATTTTTTATGATTTCATTGAAATCTATTGATTGTAATTTATTCAAAAGTTCTATTTCATTAATGTTTGATGATCTACACATGGTTAATTTAGCTTCAAGACATATTTGTCTTCATCGAATTATGTTAAACACAAAAAATGGAAATAGACAGTGTTTTGAAATTTTATATTGTGTCTTGTTTAAATTCATGAGGTGTTTTGTATGTAGTTGTAATGACACTTTAATTGGCCTAATTACCATTTTAGGAACACCAATTCCAAAAGGGAACAAACTATGTAACATGCATGATATCAAAGATGGGTTGTTATATTCAATGATCATTTTAGATTTATGATTGTAAGATAAATAATGACGATTATTTAAATTGTATAATGCATTTTTCATATGTTCATGTTGATTTATGTCAATTTCATCAAAATCTATTAATCTAGATGTTTCCATAATTTCTTCAATATTTGTTTTTAAATTGATTTTACAATTGATCACTTGTTTGTGTAAATCAAAAATGTTGGTTCAATGTTTTGCACTTGTTAGTTATATATTTGTTGATTTTAATATTGATCTCATTATAGGATCTGGTATGTTGTTATTTGATAATGAGTTCAAACCATGTCTATTGATTGTCATACACTTGTATTTTGTATGGTTAGATTTCAACCATGTAAGCCATATGGTTATTATACATTTTCTCACATATAAAAACTTACAATTTTTTATTATTTCCATTGGAAGATGTGTATTACCAACAAAATGAACGAAAATAAAATCAAATAAGGGTTCTAATGATAATGGTAAGTCATTTAATATTTCAATTGCACATTCAAGATCTTGTGCAAAAATTACTACATTGCCTTTAAATGCATGTTGACTTGTTATACCACCTTTGTTTATATATATATCAATTTAAATAATATTGTTCAACAACAATATCTTGCAATTAAAGTTTCTTCAACCATTGTCAAATTTGGTAGTGTTATTTGTGAAGATATTGATATGCAAAAAGTAAGTACTTTCCTTCCACACATAAAAAATTAAAATAACATATAATGTTTAAGACAATTCCACAATTTCATGGAAAATGTTTCATTTACATTTGATTATTATTGTGTTTGTGATTAAAAAAAATTCATACAAGAATTAATAATATGCAATATATCAAATTTAAATACAACATTAAAAAACATGAAAAAATTATTAAAATTCAATCCTAAAGATCATGTATCAAATGAAAATGATATGATTCCACAAAAACTTATAATAAACACTATGCACATACATCTAGAGTTCGAAGGACTTTTACTTTCCAAAAAAAATATTTCAAAATTAAAATTTTCTCTATGTACAAATTGTAATTATTCTATTAAAAATAGGAAAATGCCAAAACTTGCATTGGCTAACGGTCTATGGATTGGTATCGGGATGATACATCCTAAGCTGTTACCGCCAACCCACAATGATCTTTCACTACCTTTGCCACCAACTCATATACCTTAACTTGTATGTTTCAACAATTGGCATTTGATATTTCTTTGATTGTTGTAACACACCAAAACCATATGTTTGTCAAGCTTTGCAAATGGTAAGAGATTTGATATGAATGCAAATGTATCGACATTTTTTGGGCTTGACTATTTTGGCCACAAAACCCTTGCCAAAACTAAAATGTAGAGAGTAATAAAATTAGAGAATAAACCATAGATTGTGCTCATTCACTGAGTTTGGTAGACTATTTGGAAAGAGAATTTAACACAAACAGAAAGATAGGGAGAGATAAAAAACCTTGTATGTAGACAAATTGTGGATTGGCTATTAAACCTTGTTCACAAATTCACAACAATAGCCATGTATACCACACACAACTTAAGAGGAAAATACCATGTAGTAGCGATTTTGCTTCCTTTTGCAAACTTCTATAATTTATATAGACTACAAGAAAAAAAAACTCATTGACTATATATATAACAATAGATTAAAAAAAAGGGAAGTGTAAGGATACATTCAAGGAAATATTGCATAGATAGACATTATCATATAATCAAAAGGTAGGAGCAAGGAAATCCTTCCAAAGAAGAAGAAGAATAATAATACTTCAATTTTGTCCCATGAACCAAAAACAAAAAAACACTACAAGAATGATTTGCCACTCATTCGTTAGTGAGTGATCCATCCCCACTCATGAACTGATTTCATGAACTTCTTCCCCTTAGTGCATGTAGACCACAATATACAATAATTTGTTTCAAAATGTCCGTGAACTCCATTGTTTCAAAGAAATACAAACACTAGAGAAATTGATTTGGGTGCAATTTTTTTTTTAATTCATTTTTTCCCGGCAAGGAAGAAGGATGAGGAGGATGAGGATAAGAGATAAGAAATGGTTGGGGGGTATTGTACAAAAATTCATAATCCTTTTTGGAAGCAAGTGGGCTTCATGCAAAAGACTAAGGCAAAGGATTAAGGGTTTAAGGTTTAGGGCTTATGGGAGATTTTTGTGTGTAGGTTTCTATTTCCGAGGTTGTTGAAGGAACGACCTACACTTGCAACAATTCAGAATTGTTCAATTGAAAATCCCCCATTTTCTGTCTTTTTTGTTGAAAGAGAAGAGAGAAAGAAATTTTTGATTTGAGTAAATGAGGTGTCTTTATTGTTGTTGTTGTTATTATTTCTTCTTCTTCTTCTTCTTCTTCTTCTTCTTCATGAAGTTGGATTTGAAGCGATGTTTGGAAGAATTTTGGTGAAGAGCTTTTGGAAAATCATGCCCACTCTACTCTACAATTTTAGAAAGTTGGGATTCTATGAATGGAAGGAACAAAAGAAGGAATTTTGTGGTTTGATTTTTAGAGGTGTTTACTTATTGCAGTCTTTTTTTTTGTTTTATTTGTTGTGTATGAGGAAGTTTGAATGTTGGATTTTTTTTAATGTTTCAAAATTTTACGAAGGTTTTGAAAATGTTATGTTTTTATTGGTTTTGGAAGTTCTTGTTTCTTTTGTGGGTGGAGAGGTAATTAAACCCTATAAATTTTTTTACCAAAGGCTAGGAGGCATGATAGTTGAAAATACATTACAATTGCAATCAAGAAAGAACCTATTATGCCAACCCACTAAAATTAAAAAATGCTCCAACCTAATAGTTGTGATCAATAAATGACGAACCTATTACATCAAATCATTAGAATCACAAATTCCTCCAACATGACAATTGCAAACAAGAAAAAGTTGTTATGTCAACCCACAAAATCATAAATGTTCCAACATGATAGTTGTGATCAAGAAAAGAGTCTGTTACACCAACCCATTAGAACCACAAAATCCTCTAACATAATAATTGTGAATAAGAAAAAGCCTATTATATCAACCCATCAAAATTAGAAAACCCTTTGACATGATAGTTGTGATCCAAAGCCTATTATGCCCAACATTAGATTTATCATAATGGAAGCAAAAAATCCTCTGACAAGATAGTTACAATAAAAAAATAGCTTACTATGCCAACTTGTCCGAATCAAAAAATCTTGTGAAGGCGAAAATTCTTACAAAGTGAGGAGCTAATTCAAAGTCAAAGCATCTAGATCTAAATGTTACATTTGATAGTTGCCAATCTTTTGACAATACTAGATGATGTTAAAAGAATGGTTATGTAAGGAGTAAACAAGAAGAAAAATTTGATTTTCATAGCTTATGATTAGTAATAGGCAAATGATGCACACATTTGGCATGAATTAGTTCACTTGATGGTGCCACTTAATTAATTAGGCACCACTTAGGAAAATGCTCGAAGTTAAGTGCCATCATCAACTATTTGTCTTGATTATTATGGAAGGGATAAACCAAAGGTCATGCCAAAAAGTGGCCATGCTAATGGGCACGTCAAAAAAGGTTGTTTAGACATTATACCATTTCTTACTAGACATGAAGACGAGCAAGGATGCAATGGACAACAAAAGGGACATTGATATTGAAACTTGAAGGAAAAGAGTGCAAAGTCTCCCAAAGAATATGCACTAAAAGTAGCCTAACTTGCATTAAACCTGAAAAGGTTTTCACTAATGAGATTCATGTGAAGCATTTGACATTAGGAAGGAAAAGTTCATACCTTTAAAATCACCTATACATTGGCACCTGCATTCAAAACTACCACAAACATGACAAAGTCTGGCTTCACTCCCAGTGATTACATTTGTCAAAATAGTTATAGTGCCTTTTTGCACTTGCTTGCATTTCAAATATCCTAAAACCCATGGCAATTCCAAGCAATTACATCACAAGTTCACATCCTATGTTATACCCTAAACATGACTAATACCCCATAATATTTTAAGACATAATGAAATTTTGCTATGCAAGAATAACGAACACCAATTATTGCATAACAACATGTTAGACATTGTGAGAAGACATGGGAGAAAACACAACTATACTATGCAATTTACATTGTGATCATAAATTATGACAAGAATAATGTTCACTCAATGGCTCACCAACAATTTGCATTCAAGACTACCATAGCCCAAAAGTCACCACATTTGCTAACACCCTTCATCTTATTAAAAAATCGTGGTAAATTAAGTACCATGAGGAGGAGTCCTTGGCATAATCTCCATAAACCAAACATTGTTGATAGTGCAACATGTTTTTTTTGGAGGAAGGCCTCAACACTTTCATTAAAACTTGGTTGCAACAGTGTTGTTAGCATGATAGAACACACAAGAAGAATACCTAGCAAGTTGAATATGTTGCCACCATTGGACTTAATGCAATTAATCCTTATGCAAACAACATGCTACAACACAACAATACACGTAAAATGTGGAGATTATCCAAGTTTCTATCATTTATCCAAAAAACTTGCTTCAATCACAAACAAGAAAGAAAGAAGCCAACAACATCAAGAGAATTGGCCTTTCGCCTTTATCTTTCAATCAAGAGTCACTACCAACCTCTCGTTCACTGCTAGTGGCCTTTTCTCCACCAAAAGCTCCCCCAATTTTTGCCCCATTTGTGGGGATATTCACATTTCCAATTCCATAATGATTGTTTATAGGCCTACAATGTAACATTTCTCACATCAATAACCTAATAGACCCAAATTGTATTCTTGATGCTCAAAAGACTAGCAATGGAGAAACTTCCTAAGGTTGTACTAGTACTACCAAAGTTTTTCATATTCACATGTGCTACACATGACATCCTATAATAACATACAAGATGATATCAACTATCCATAAATGTCCTATTGACATCTTGCTTGATAAAAAGTGAAAACATTATTGGACAAATTTTTGAAAGAAAATTTGACATCTCATTAGAAAGTAAGGTTGTATATATCAAGTCTTTCCAATGATGTGGTGGTTCTTAAGACTCCTTGCATCCTGATTTAGAATTTGCACCATCCACACTTGATTCCTCCTCCAAGACTACTTCAATGACATCCTCTTCCTTGGCAACAAAGTGCATGATCAGAATTTGCTTCTGAGACAACGATTTAACAAAAACAAAGATATTGAATTATAATTACTTTGGTATACTAAATGCAAAAAACATGATTATGTACTTACCTTTTGCATTAACATGTTTGCTCCTTTATTAATCTCTTGAAATAATCTTGCCATATTCAAATGGAATAACTCATATTTACATTTGTATGAAATTACATGTTTACATGTATATGAAACTGGAAAGACATAAAAATTCCAATTTTTGTGTGGAAAGTACACAAAGATTCCAAATACATTGAATTTTTTATAAAAATTTGTTTCTTTTTCAATATCTCGAGTTCCATAAGGACATTTTGAAACATTGCAACTTGTAAAATGTTTATTTTTAAAAAATTCCGGTTTGGAGTTAACCTCTAATAAATTTGTAGTTTGGAACTGTCTTTTTGTATGACCTACAACTATAGCCCATCCCACCTAAACCAACTTCAATGAAATCATCTTCATTAAACTTTACAATGTTGTGCATGTATGAAGAGGTCAAACACTTGTCAACATGGGAGCTTTCAGTAATAGAATCTGTCTTTTGGGAATTCTCTTGTTGTGCATGAGTTCACTTAGTGGTGTTCCTAGGAGGTTGAGAATGCTTACTTGTTAATACATGCCCAAATTGTGACAACAAAGAGTCAAAATGGGCTAGTTGTTATGAAATTGTGTGGGGTAGATCAAGATGTTCAGAGAAGGGTTTATGAATTGTGTGTCTATGATGCCATATCAAAAGATCATGATAACCCAATTAGATCAGATCTGGAGTGATTTTATCAATCTCATGCTAGTAGATTTTAGAATTAATAGTTTAAGCATGTAAGAACCCTATTTAGAAGGAATTATGGATACGTAAAATTGTGACATATGTGAATTATTCTTCCAACCAGATCCCTTTGTGTTCTTATCATGTGTTATGGGTACATAACATAAGTATTGCATCCTCCTTTTTTGTTACAAACCATGGTTGGGCACCAAACCCCAATTTTGAAAAAATTATTCGGTCATAGGCCCATATATTCAACCTTTATTCTTTGGATTTTTCTTTGAAAAAGAAACAACAAGCCAATAATGATAGTGTACCAAACTACCAATGTCGGTCATATATTTGATTTTTAAAATAACCATCAATTCCTATTTTTTCAATTATTTTCAAAATCAAAAGACCTATGGTTTCAATTTTTTAAAGATGAAAATTGAAGAATCACCTTACAATGGTCATTCATAGTTACTAGTGTTGGCAAAGTATTGATTTGGTTTTCTTAATACCCATTAATTTTCAATTTTTAATGATTTAAACAAAAGAATAATCAATTGCAAATTTTTCAATAAAATCATAATCAAAGAAACCAATTTCAAATAATTTACAATTTTTATGAAAGAATTAATAGTTTTGTAAGTGATCATTTGATTTTTAACAACCAAGGTTATTTTATATGGGAACTAGTTTTTTCATTTTTGATTGACAACCTCAAGAACTACCCCAATAATAGTTGGGGGGTTTGTTTCTATTTTTAATAATTGCCCAACATTGGTAGTTACCTAGGTAATGTGAGGTAAGTAGGAGGGTTTGCATGGACAATTTGTGGTGTCAAATAACTTCATGTTACATATGTTTGTTTTCCTTATTTAAAAAAACTCTACCCAAATCTGTAATGTATGTGTACATATGCTTACAAAGTTGAAAAACTCGCAAGACATTTTTAAAAATGAAATTCTTGCATGTATGGATGTTTCCATTTTCAAAACACCCCACATTGTTTTTTACTTTTTTTTCCTTGTGATACTTTGGTGGGTTCCCACTGGGTATCATCAGAATAAATTTAAAAATTAAAAAAAAACTGATTTTTATGTTGTGTAACACATTTGGTTGTAGGCATTACAATAATTACTTATTAAACTCCCTTTTGTTCATATGAACTATGTTAGTTCATTAGCCATCACATAATCCCTAATAAAGCCTATTTAATATTATATATTTATATATGGAACATTCTTCCCCAAAAAAAAAAACCAATATAGTTTGCATTTATTTTATGATTATCATCAAGTTGTAGGTGTGGTTGTAAACAATCATATTTGATTAAATTGTCAATCATGTCATTTTGTTGGATAGTTGTGTGCAATATTACTTTGAAGAAGTAGATTGCATAGCCATGTTGTTGTAGATTGGAAAAGATTGTGTGTAAAATGTATTTGTTTGGGTGATGGGGATGTGATGAAGGAGATTTTTTGTTATCATGGAAGGGATAAAGAAAAACAAGATTATTTATAAATGTGTATGTGGGTTAATTGGTCATCAAGAAAGAGGTTGTTTGGTGGAGGGCCAAAAATTTAACTTGGAGGATATTTTGATGACTTAAGAAACAAGATGACATACTAATGTTTCAAGATGGGGAGCAAACACCATACCTTATGTAAATGGAACTTTCATTTTCAATGATAAAGCCATATGTGTGTATTTTGTGGGCCATAGGGAATTAAAGGGTGAGGGTGGAGGCACTACTAGGAGATGTGGCCAAGTTCACCTTGTATTTCACTAGGATTTTGAGTGAACTAGGACATATTCACTATATGAAATCATGGTAAAACATGTTAACCCCGTAGTGAACAGGGACCAGTTGCTAGGATAGGTCAATTAAGCTAGTGAAACAAGATGACAATAAGTGATGCCCAAATTTAGGTGGAAATTACACCTATTAGTTAAATCAACCTACAACACTAGTCATTTAAGAGGGTTTTTTCACCAAGTGT
>Ga0116227_10004411_pt1 | contig 30595 bp, 20 predicted proteins | sample S1TSphgellanicum_FD_89693 | JGI IMG/M metagenome (GOLD analysis project Ga0116227, IMG submission 89693) | Host-associated microbial communities from peat moss isolated from Minnesota, USA - S1T2_Fb - Sphagnum magellanicum MG | ecosystem: Host-associated > Plants > Peat moss > Unclassified... | reverse complement strand
ACCAATGTTTTGTCGCACACCATGAACTCTGGTGTTTGTTTTTCTTTCCCCAGCCTTCTAGAGATTTCTCATCCCTACTTCCGCCAGTAAGGTTCCAAAACTATGGTTTATCCACTCTTTGCTACAGAAAAGAACTAACCCAACTAATATCGTATTTCAGACAACTAAACCCCCCCCCTCACATCTTGTGCACACTCATCAACCCCTATTCTAACACAAAGTTGTTAAACCCCCCTAATAATTTCACCACACTCACATATTCCTAACCCAATTTTTAATATTGAGACTACTAGTCATGGCCATGTCGGTAGAGCTCACACTTTCCTTTTTAGGTTTGAACTTTTAATTTTTGGGGGTAAAGAAAGATTTTTTGGTTTGAATGCAAGACTAGAATCTGTTTTGATAAATTTATCAAACATACATATAAGAATTTGTGAGAATATATTTCTAACTATTAACACAAGATGGTGCAAAATGAAAGTAAAATGTTTTAAATTAAAAAATGGGTGACATGTATTACAAAAATGTGCAAAAAATGCCCAAGTACAAAACAACCCTAACCCAAAATGGGGAACATGTCATAATGGTAAATGTGTGGTTGCTTCAAAAATAAATTGCTACCTTAAATTTTGAAGACCAAAACAACACCTTAATCCAAACTAGGATAAGTTATGGGCTATATGTATCACTATTGGAGGGGGATGGGATCCCATTGGCCTTATTGTATCACGCTAATGCAACCTTTGCATCATGGGCATGCTGTCACGTAAAAACCCCACAATTGGCCAATGCTACATCCACAACATCAGCCATAAACACCTCCCTAGTGGTGCTTTCAACCTTAAAATAAATAAAATGATACAAAAAGTATTGCATCTGAATTTTAAAACTTGGAATTCAAATAAAATTTAGTATGGCATTGTTGGAAACTTACTGACCATGAATCATTTCTAAATCATGGTATTATGTAAGGTGGCCAATTTCCTTACTTCACATTATCTTATTTCATGCAGACTTTTAGTCGCATTCCATCTAATCATTTTTGAGTGCCTTTGCATACTTGGCTCGAGTCATTCGAATCACAAGTGCAAGGTCCTCATCACACTCCAACTTGGCCTACACATTGAAAGGGATGGCCCCCGCACCCCATGCAGTGATGTTAAGAAGTTGAAGAATGTTGCTGGAAGCTAATTTCACAAGTGCGAGCTTAAACACCTTAGGTTTCTATTGCAAATCAACTTGGAGCCTACCCTAATCTAGGAATGTGTGTTTTCTAGCTTTTGCAATAGCCTTTTGATGAAATTGGGCCAAAGGGTTGCTCAAGACCCGCACATTCATTATTGCATGATCTTGAACGTTCGAGCTCTATTCCTAAGTAGATGGGCATCCAGGCTTGCCCACCTCCATGGTAACATTCTGATGTGCCCACAAATGCCACACCAAATTATACTTGGCCATTTAGGATGCATCGCACCCATCAATGCTACAAGCAAATTTGGGCCCATCCTTTGCCCAATGCACACCTTCTATGGCAACCAAAAGAAAGGCAACCACATTTAAAACCAAAAAAACAAAAACAAGAATTAACATTATGGATGAAGGTTAACCCCATGTACAATGAAGGTATTGCATAAATAAATAGAAAATCTAAACCTAAAGATGAGGGTATTACATAAATAAATAGAAAATCTAAACCTAAGGATGAGAGTATTGCATAAATAAATATAAAATTTAAATTTAAAGATGAGGGTATTGTGTAGAAGGACAAAGATCAAAAACACAAAATGAGGGTATTGCGCAAAAAAATAAAATATCCAAAACACAAGGCAAGTGTATTGTCAGACACCAATGTTCAGAAATTAATTTTAGATCAAAAAATCACATACAAAGGCTTGGGGTATTGCTTGTAAACTTTCACCCCAAAAAAATGCCATGCCCACCCTCTTACATGGAGAACGAAGGTGGGGCAAAGGTGGGGTTTCAAAAGTAGAATTAACAAAGGTATTACAACAACAAAATTGACAAAAAAAATCGCACCCATCTTTTCCACTTGAGAGGATGGGTGGGGCAATAAATTATAAAAGAAGTTTAATATATCACCTCCATCAATGTCGCAACCCCACTTTGGGGCTAAGTGTGAGAAGGCAATTCACACTCCCAAAAGTGGGAAAATGGAGTCCTTCAGGACTCTTGAAAACTCAGAAGATGATTTGAGGGGTCAAATCTCTTTGCCTTGGGGCGTTCTTTATATCAATGGAAAGCTCTCGAAGTGTAGATGTCCAAAATGGGCTCGCATTGCCCATTCGGACATCTGCAGCCCAAGTTATGGGTTAAAGAAGGGCCGGGAGTCAAACTGTCAATCTGACTCCCGACCACTAAAAGTTGGGAATCGACCTCTTCCCGACGTCGCCTTAAGGAGTGCGACATGGCGTTGGAAATCTCTCGATGAAAGCTACAACTTTGGTTTAGAGCTCGTCCCAATCCAAGTTTGGAGCGAGGAGTTATGACCGTCCAAAGTCCCGGGACTCCAACCCGGGACAGTTTCAGGACTCTAACTTGGGAGTCCCGGGAAAAAGAGCCATTTGGATGTAGCCTCGGCGGAGAGCTGCAGAGTATACTATATGGGGGAAGGTGGTGGCTTCCCCCGAGTCCGGGCCGTGGTGAGTCTTGTGTGTAAAAGTGCCCATGGCTTGTCCCAACACCCAAAGGTGTTTCCGAATGCAAACTAACCCTCTTATGGTTGGTTTTGGATGCAGATTCGTGCTTGATCTTCTAGTCCATCTTCCTAGTCTAATCCCGGGATTTCTAACATGCCCCTCTACCCTTATTTAGTGCTGGAAGTCAGGAGTGCCCCTTAAGTTCCAACTTTCCGCAACTACACATAGTTGGACCCTCAAGTGGGTTCAACTCGGGACTTGGGAGTGCGTCAATCAATTTGGGCATGAAATTCAACATCCTAATTTGTATTTTCTTCCTCCAACATTAGAGGTGGAACTATGTTTTCTTATCTTTTTATTATCAAAATAATTTTTTCCAAATCTATTTCAATTCTATTTGCATCTGCAACAGATGCTTCTTTAACATCTCCACCTACTTGCACTTGTTCTTGAACAATTTCACGAGTAACCAATGCAGCCACATCTTCAGCTTATATTTTCATTTCCTATCCCACCACCCTTGCCTCCAAATCTCCACCTTTTATGCCATCTTCAACTAATACTTGCGCTTCCTGTCTCACCACCTTTGCTTCCAAGTGTCTTTCACCTCCCATGTGATCTTTAGTTGAAACTTGTTGATTTGTTCCACCATCCCCTACTCTTGTTCAAGTTTGCATCTAACACAAACACAACGATAAAATGTTTTATTGTGCTAGCACTAGCCAATAATCATGTTTAGCCAACACCAACAACAAAACACTAAAAGAAGACGACAATGGCACAAGGTCCTGTCATTGTCCTCTTCGCAATAGAAATAAATAAATAAATAATATGACGAGCAGTGTGCACAATGCGCTATTTGTCACCTCTCCCCGCAGTCTTGCAAGACCACACCAAAAGAAAACAACGACAACACACATTGTCGTCATCATCCTCTTTTTAGCAAAAAGAAGAAGATGACGATAACATTGTTATCGTCATATTGTCATCTTCTTTGCAACAAAAAAATAAAATGACAATCAACAACATTCCTACTTGTTGTTTCTCCCCGCGCTCTTGCAAGATTGCACTAAAACAAGATGATGATGGCACACAGTGCCATTGTTGTCCTGTTCGTAACAAAAATAAAAAGAGGACAACAATAATGCGTAATAGAAAAAAAATGACAATGAACAGTGCATGTAATGAGTGTAACACGCTATTTGTTGTTTCTCCTCGTGCTCTTACAAGACCACACCAAAAAAGGATGACGACGACACCATGTGCCGTCATTGTCCTTTTCACACCAAAAAGAAGAAAACAATGACGACATTACTGTCATTTTCTTTTTCACAACAAAAAATAAAAATAAAATAAATTGACAACAAGAAACGCACCTAACGCGTTGCTCATCGTCTCTCCCCGCACTCTTGCAAGACCACACTAGAAGAGGATGATGGTGGCATTGGGTGTCATCATCATCATCTTTGCAAGAAGAAGAAGAAGAAAATGCCGACATTGCCGTTGTTGTTTTCTTTGCAACAAAATTAAAAAAATGACGACAAGAAGAAGATGATGGCAAACGGTGTCGTCGCATCCTCTTTGTAACAAAAAGAAGAAGAAGACGATGATGATGGTGCCGTCATCTTCTTCTTCTGTCAAAAACATTTAAAAAAAAAGAGAAGGCAAGAGATTACCTTCTCCTTTTGCATTGCTCCTAAGCTCACTAGCTCCTATTGCACTCCTCCTAAGCTCCTCTTGTGATGGTGATGGCAAGAAGAGCGCTGTGGAAGTGAGCGCAAATGGGAGGGAGGGAGGGAGGGAGGTAGATGGGTTGGGTGGTGGAAGGGAGTTGGAGGAGTAGGTATGAGTTCCCAGAAAAAAAATTGGGTTCAAGGATGGCGGGACCCAAAAAAGAAAAACGGTCCAGGAAAAAATGAGAGCAAGGGAAAAAGAAAAAGAAAAAAAACTACTGACCAAGTAAACTGACCCCTGGGGGACAGTTTCACCCCATCCATGAAATCCCAGAACGGGATTCCTTGGCTGGTGGGTGCTGGGTCACTCATCTCTGACCTCAGCAAAACAGCTGACACTCAGACTGAAGCTCTATTCTATTGTCTCGACAACAAAGCAAGAAAGGTCCCAACTGGCATATTTTACTCGATCCCCAGAGCTCGCTGTGGGGACCACATGAGGACATGATGAGGACAACTCCAACTTTCTCTTGTAAATTAGACACGAGACATGGGAATGAGACCACAACAAGACAAGATGAAACGTCGACGGTGACATTCAAAAAACTCTCCGACCAGGTGCTGTTATGTCAACGATTAATAGCTCTAATCCCTAGATTAGAGTGTGCCTAGCAGTCTCCTTTCCCTGAAACCCTTCCCTAAACCCTACACCCTTTCTACAAGGCAGGTAGTCTTGTGCATGTTCATTTTGGTCCCCACTTTTTTTTTGAGGAGTGTTCACTCTGTTTGTGTGTGTGTATGTGTGTGTGTGTGTGTTTTAATATTTTTTTGTGAAATTAGAAATTATTTGAATTTTCTTTTCAAATTTTTATTTAAAAACTAGTTGAATTTACCTACACTCAAAGTTTTGGTCCAACCGGAACAAAATAGGTGACAAAAGTAAGTTTGTGTGTGTGCATGTGTTTTTTTAAAAAGAATTTGTGATATTAAAATTCTCATTTTTTTCGAAAAAATAACAAAAATGTGTGTGTGTGTGTGCGTGTTTTTTAATTTTTTGATATTAAAATATTCAATTTTTTTCGAAAACTACCAAAATTAGTTGAATTTACTCTCAAAGTTTTGGTCAAAAAAGAAACAAAATGGGTGACAAAAATGTGTGTGTGTGTTTTTCTTTTTCAATTTTTTGATATTAAAACTTTTACTAGGGGAAAACTAAAGTTCTTTTAGTGTAAATGTGGTTTTTAGCCCCCCCAAAAAAAATTGCCACTTTTGCAAAATCAAAATATTGAAAAAAGAACATTGCTTTTGAGCGTTGACCCATCGCATACTAGGTATACTCTGGGATGCATTTTGCCTCCTATTGAGTTAATAGGGTAAGCTAGGCTCTAGGAACTAACTAGGTGGCAAAATGTGTCCGAATGGTCCTTTCTTGCAATTAATGAGTTTAGTTGCACCTTTTAAATGAAGATTGGCCATTCCGAGTGCAGAACCAGCACATGCTAAGAAAGTAGAATATTCTTCTTGTACAATAAGGCCCTAGGGTGGGGTCATTTCTCAAAATAGGGGTCTCTGGTATGGTGGTAGCATTTGTCCCCACATTTTGGTAATGTCCTCCACCCATGGGTTTTTATGGGTATTTGTTGAATGATAATTATTATCATAGAATTATTTTCAAGGATAGAATAATCAAACATATTATAATAGATTAATTTAAGTAAGAGTGTTTGAAAACTACTTTCATTATCTTAAGATAATTTTGAATGATTCTTCTAAAAAAAAAAGTGTATTTGAAAAGTACTCCCATTGATTCAAGAAATGATTTAAAAATTGTTTTAAAAAGCAAGTTGATAATTTGACTTTGAATATATGGTGGGAAAATCTGAAAGAGGATGAAATGGACCATATGTGATGGGAAGCCTCTTAGTCGGGGTTGACTTATTCTCATTATTTGTTGAAAAAAAGCTTGGATGGCCCATTTTGTTTAATTATTTAATGAATGTTCATTTGTTAAATGGTTTGTTTTTTTGAAGCTCACAAGATGAAGAAAGAAAAGGAATGTACTTGGACATTGTTGTTGGTGAAGTGCAAATTGAAGAAATAAACGTTGTTGTTCATGAAATGCAAGGTGATTATTTTTTTAAAAAAAGTGAACACCTTGTGTAATTTTATTTTATTTTTTTGTTTCTCTTTTCAAATAAATCTACTAAATTTTTTTGGGATATAAAATACTAATTTTTTGGTTTTCCTTTTTTATGTTGAGGTCACTGAACGATAATTGCAGCCCAAGAAGGCAATAACAATGGTGGGGAACCACTCAAAATGCTGAAGGTACTAAGATTTCAATGGGATAAATTTGCAACAAAATAAAGAAAAGTGGCAAGATAGTGGCTACCTTCCTACCACAATGGTGTTTTTTTTCTTTTTGTTTCTTGTATTCATTGTGCTCAAGATATTCCCTAGATGATTTTTCTTCCTAATAGTAGGCAAACTCCACCACACATGTTTACTTGTGTTTTGTGTGTTTTTATACTTGATGTCAGCCTTCTTTAGAACTTTTGAGACCACATATATACAACCTTGCCCATTATAAAATGAGAAACAAACATTTTTATAAGCCTAAATCACAAAGCATGAAAAGCAAGTTGTAGTTGGTAGGCTAGGTCATTAATTTATTAGTAAATTAGGTAATAGGTAGTAAGTAGGAATATAGGTAGTAGGTAGGTCTATTAGTTTATTGTGTGAATATGTGATCATGTTTTCATATTACATCACAAACTTCCTAGGGAAAAATAATTATGTAAAAATAATGAGAATTGGTATATAATGTAATTTGAATCAAATGTCATTTCTTAGTAATTTCAACAATGTTAAAATTATATTTTATTATCATAGTATCAATATAAACATAATTAATTTTTAAAATGATATAAATTTTAAGTCTTCTTGAATGGTAAAATTTTACATTTGTGTCATGAAAATTATGGTAAAATGACAAACCATTATTCTTTTCATCATCATAATCATGAAATTAATAAGTCAAAATCATTGTTCATTATGTTTAGATATTTTCAACAAGCATTTAATCAATAATAAAATAATAAAGTGAAAAATGCACAACAATGATATGAGAAAAAACTTAATAAATAACATAAATATAATGATTCCTTATAATCATATTGAAATGTTGCCTAAAAACATTTGTGATGTGATTCATTCATTAATTAGGTTAGGTATTTAATTAATTAGTTAGTTAGGCTAGGTAGTATGTAATAAGTAGGATAAGTACTAGTAGGTAGTAGGTAAGCTAAGCAGGAGGTATTTTATTTTGTGGATATGCCATAATGTTTTTGTATTAATTGATAAAATAATTAGTTATGTTAAACAATTAATTTATTAAATGTAGGGTAGGTAATTAATTTATTAAGTATGCTAGATAATAAATAATACATATGTAATCTAGGTAGTGTATAATAAATAAGATAGGTACTATTAGATAGTAGGTAGGTAGGTAGGTAAGTTAAGCAAAAGGTATTTTATTTTGTGGATATGTCATAATGTTTTTGTATTAATTGATTAATTAATTAACTATGTTAAACAATTTAGTTATTAAATGTAAGTAGTAGATAGTAGGTATGTAACCTAGTTAATATGTAATAACTAGGATAGCTACTAGTAGGTAGTAGGTAGGTAGGTTGGTTATAAGTTAAGCAAGAGGTATTATATTTTGTGAATATGTTGTAGTGTTTTTGTATTAACTGATTAATAATTAGTTATGTTAAATGTAGGCTAGGATATTAATTTATTAGGTAGGTTAGGTAATAAATAGTAAGTATAGAGCTTAGGTAGTATGTGATAAGGATAGGTAGAGTAAGTAGTAGGTAGGTTAGGTAATAGATAGTAGGTATGTAGCCAAGGTAATAAATAGTAAGTATAGAGCTTAGGTAGTATGTGATAAGGATAGGTAGAGTAAGTAGTAGGTAGGTTAGGTAATAGATAGTAGGTATGTAGCCAAGGTAATATACAGTAAGTAGGATAGGTAGTAAATGGTTAATGAAAACAATAAATATATTATTGTGTAGATGTATGATAATTTTTTTGTATATGGGACAAAGGATGTGATAGTGTTGTAATGTTGTAGTGTTTCCTTTTCATTAGAATTGTCCCATATTTTTTGTCTACAACTTCCAATTTGTAAAGTATATAACTAGGTGAAGGAATGGACCAGATTCATTATATACATTATAAACATAGTGCACGTGCCATTTAGAATGAGCCAATCAAGTGCTTGTCCCCAACAAAATAAATAGGACCCTACCTACCTATTAAATGTATGTTAGCTAGCCTAATCTACCCTAGTCTACCTTATTTTAGCCTATTATAGGTTGCTTATTAGTTTAAGCAAGGATAGATTATAATTCATTAGTTAAAATAATTAATTATTATAATTATAATATTTAATTAATATAATTATAATATATATATTTTGAAAAAATGGAAAATTACCATGTGGTTAAATCCTAACCACCCATCAATGGCACATTTGGTAGCATGTGACTACCCCAAATGTAGTCACAAATTGGGGTTCCACATCATACTAAAGATCATCCATGACAATGGATGAAAAATTGTGGCTTAATCATAAGGTTTACGACTACACTTTCAACTTCATGGCCACTTCATGTCTTTTGTAATTGACTATTTTATGGCATTTGTCCAAAACGACTAGGCTATTTTTAATCACATGTGTCCATTATAATTATAAATAAGTCACAAATTCAGTTGTTGGTTTTCAAATTTCTTTTAGTGTAAATGATTTGACCTTTGTTACTTGTCTATCATTATTAAGGGCCTATAGTCATATATTAATGTCCACAATGACTACAAAATTAATCATATATGAAGTCATAGATTTAAAATTTTCTTCTAGTGAATAAACTATAAGAGGTTACTTATGGTAAAGCTTAATGTAAAATTCATAAGTTTTAACCTCACAGTCCAAGTCCTTCAAAATTGTACAAAAAGAAGGCATAAAAACAACTAAATAATCTTTTGAGATGTGGCAATAGCCAAGGCCCATATCCATAGTTATAACAATTTGTTTCTAACCCTAATAGAAATTTGATCCTCTTTAACATGTTGTGCTAGAAGTCTTTTTGGGAACCTAGATTTTCTATCTTGAACCTCCACCCTTACATGTGATTGAATGACCTCAATATTGTTTTCCAAGTTGGTTGTTGAATATTGTTTTGGATAACAACGTGTAATTGGTTTGTTTTTATATTGATTAATGGTGTTCTCTTCTTGTACTTCTCTTGTTGACAATCTACCCACCTTGGGATGTCTCATAAGATGCATCAACAATGGAGAACAAAAATGGTTAACCTTTTGGGTCTTTCACTTTGTAAACCACCAAAGTTTTTTGACAATGTATCATGTTAAAAGAACAACCACTTTCGTTCAACAAAATCATTGAACCATAAATACCTATAAACCCTAGAAACATCGTGTTTGATTATGCTTCACTTCATTTGTAAACTTTTTTACAAACCTTTATAGCTTAAACTCATTGAAATGTAACCTAGCTTATCCCCAAACAAAACCTTACTACTCATCATTATCTTGATTCACATTTTAAAAACAACAACAAAATTAGCTCTTCTCGTCTAAATTCAATTTTGTTACCCTTTTGAAGTTTTGTTGGTAATGTTCACTAATAGAAAATCAACATTTGCAAGCATCATTTGCAATTGATTTTCAGTTACAAATGACACATGCAACTAAAAATTGTTATAGTTGTTTATGACAAGTTGCACACAATTTTAGTTCCATGTGACATTCTATACTTGACATATATGTATATGGTATCATTATATATTTTCAACCATTGTATTCATGGAAGGCAAGTTGCATATACAAAATGCAATTAAAATTAATCTTTTTTAATTGTGAGATGTATACATCTATGGCTTTGACCAATTGTTTTGTAACACATTGTAATTTTCAACTTATTTTGATTTATTTAATTAATTGACTAAATCTAATTGTAGCATAAGTTATAGACACATGGCACTTAAGTGCCAACACATGGCAATTAGGTAAGATGTTGACATGTGGCATTTGGATAGAAGGTCAACACATGGTGCTTAGGTAGATAGTTAAGTAGCTAGGTAAAAATGCCTAAATGAGGTAGGTAGATAATTAAACCTAAGCATGTAAGTAAGTAAACAAATAATTTTGGACTTGATCCTATTTTATTTTGGGTTTAGACTTTGAAGTCAAACCTTTTTTAATAATTCATCCCAAATGTCATTTGTCTTTTAATGATTATACATTTTGCAAATTTCAAAAGTAAGACAAACAATATGGAATAAAGATTTCAATTGCATCCTAAATTGCAATTTCATCACAACTACTACTTATAATTAAATGTCATACTAACATAGTCTATCTACTAACAATATTAAATATTATATGTAATAATAACTAATAATTAATAATATTATAATTATTATAGCTAACGTAACCTATTAACATTTCATGTATTAACCTAAATAAGTTAATAGGTGTTACATATAATATTAGCCTAGGTTTATACTAACATAGGCCTATTTATAAATAATATACATACCCAAGTAGATAGATTGGATATATTAATTTAGGTATGTGCTAGCTTAAGTCATTAGTTTTATGACACATGCCCATTTTGTATACCATTAATTGTATGTTAGTTGCACACACAACCATATAGCCCAGAAATTATATGATGCCAATTTTATAATTATAAAAATGACTAGTTGCAAATGGGAGTTGTATTGTAGTTGCAAATGGGACACCTATTCGACATTATGTACACATCGTACATATGGACATAATCAATAATGTTTGATTTTTTGGCATGTTGCACTTTAGTTACATGTGCCAACTACATTACAATTGGTGTAAATGTAACATCTAATCAATAACATTGCAACTAATGTACAACATTAGCACATACAATCCTTCCATTTGTAAGCATTTCCAACATTCATTAAATTAGACATTTGCAATTACTTGTCAACTATTATTCCCATTGATACAACTATGTTGCCATTATTAAAATACTATTTTTTCATTATTTTGTGATTATTATACACCTTTTAATAAATTAATAAATAAAAAATTATATTTAAAAGATGATATTTACTAATCATATTTAATAATTTAATAATTATAACATATTAATTAATATTTCATTTTTAGAATTATTTTAAACTAATTAATTATACTAGAAAAGTATTAGTTAATTTGAATTAATCAATATATTTTAGACAACTACTTTGTTAATTGAATCAATTCATGAATTTAGATAATTATTTATTTGATATTTAAATATTTCATAACTGTTTTTTACATTTACATACTAAATGACTAATTATCTAAATTACATATCTGAAAATTAATTACTTCAAATTGACTAACTAACTACATATCTGAATTAAAATAATTAATTTTGAGAATCAAATTGATTAATTATTTGATAACTAATCAATTAATTATTTTAATTAGATTTTTTAATTGAAAAAATTCAAATGATTATTTCAGATAATTAATTATTGCTAATTCATTCACACATATAATTATCTATTTAATTATACCATTGACAAAATTGCAAGCAAACATAAAAAATGTGAAAAAATATTTTTGTAATTGGAACCTAATTTGCAACTAATGTACAATTAAAAGATTTAACCCATATGATTTGTTTTAAAATCTTATTGCACAAACTATATAAAAAAAGGTATCTTTTCTTATGCGTTCATATTAAAATACATGTGCGAATTTGGGATGAGCTTAAAAAAATTTAACCTTAAAAAAAAACATAAAATCAAATAAAAGATTTTACATGGCTAATCTTTTGTTCACCTTCCTACCTATTTGCCTACTTAAGGGAGTAAATAGTTGGTTTTACTTTTTTATGTAGCTACTTATGTAGGTAGCTAGGTATGTAGTTATGTTTTATCTACATAATTTTACCTACCAAATTTTAGCTAGCTACTTCATTTTACCTACGTACATAAATAGATAAATAGATAGATAGGACAAACCTACCTACCTAGACATTTAAATAGATATTTATTACAAAATTTTTCAAAATTCAATTGATTTTTCACATGGCAACTTTTGACTATGCCATGTGTCACACTTTAAAATTGTATAAAATGAACATTCATAATAGATGGTGGAGATCAAATTTTCAATTTAAGAACATAATTTTCAAAAAAAGATCCCCATAATGTTATGTGTTAGATTTTTATGGATCAATGAAAAATGTTGTGATGAGTAATGTCATGATGTATGGTGTCGTAAAGGTGTAAATCCATAGTAAACTCTATTGAACAAAAAAGATTAAAACCGATCAAAGGTAGAAACTAATCAACCAAAGAGATGCACACACATATATATACAATGCACAAGAGGAGGTTGAGATGAAATTCTCATGTATTATTGAATTCCAACGAAGGAAAGAACATGTAGCATATATAGACAATGGCCATGCAATAGCCATTGTGAGCATTTAGAAATCCAATTTGAATATGGAGGAAACATTCCTAACAAAAGAATTTTAGAAAAATTAAAAAGAGAAGGGAAGGGCTTGGCCTTTTATACAACCACCAACAAGCTGAAACCCTAAGCACCTAATAACATACATTCACCTAAGAACATACATTAACCCCAAAAATGTACATTAACCCTAAAAGGCATGATGGGCATGCCCGTAATTGGCCATCATGTATGAGGCCATGTACGAGCATGACATCTGTCGTGACGTGTAGTGTCGTGACGTACGGTGTCATAAAGGTGTAAATCCATAATAAACTCTACTAAACAAAAAGACTAAAACCAGTCAAAGGTAAAAACTAATCAACCAAAGAGATGCATGCACATATATATACAACGCACAAGAGGAGGCTAAGATGAATTTTTCATGTATCCCCCCCCCCCCAAACTTGAGTTAGGAAAAGTGTGGCATGGTCTGAGTAGAAATCAAGGTGTTGCAGGAGAACATGATGAATAGTACCAAATGACGACGGGAATTTTAGTGAGCTCTGACTTGAAGTAAAAGAAATGGTATCCACCATTATAGTTATTACAAAACAACATCTAATTAGCATCGTTTGTCCTTTGACATACCTAACATGGATAGTCAAGTGGAAGCATCTAAGTCGACATGATGATGGTAGGATCCAAGTTCGACATGTGGTAGGGCGCACAATATTTAGAGTGATCTCGAATTGTGCACCCGTCAACTCTTTGCAACTCTAACACACCCAAAGGCCCAATCGCCTTAATCCTCAAGATAGTGCAACTAGAAGAAGTGTCTAAGGTATCATTAGGTTGTCGCTGGAAATACACAAAGTCACCAATATCAAATTGTCTCACCTTAAGTTTCTAACTTCCACCTCGTGTATGTGCATATCGTAAGGTGTCTCGATGTTATGCAATGGACAAGTTTTCCATGGCCATGGTCATAACCCTTCTGAATAGAGTAGCCCTCTTTGCACTCAATCTAGCCCAAGTGGCTTGGGAGTCCAAGTCCATAACCTAGTCTATTTGAGCAGCAATGGAAGAGGGTGGAATGGGATGTTTCCTAAAAAGTAGAAAATAAAAAGAGAAATGAAACAAAGAAGCATGTTTGGACATCTTATAACCCACAGCGATGTAAGGGAGGGCCATGTCCCAATCCTTTTTGTTTTTAGTGAGGCAAATCTTTCAAAGTTCTTTCTTGCATGTTTGAACCATCCTCTCTATAAGGCCATTAGCTTAGGGATGATTTCTTGAAGTCCGGTGATGGTCAATGAGAACATGGTTAAGTAGGTCTCGGAATTCTCCCCTGAATTCTAATCCTTGATCATTAAGGCACTCAGCACAAGCCTTAAACCTACTTAAGACTTGTAAGAAATCATGGCTAGTGTTGTGTGATAACTTGTTTAACAACGCAACAAGCTCGACTTAGTTTGAAAAATGCTCAATCATAATCATGATGTAGACATTACCCCTGGAGGTTTGTGGTAATTTTCCAGTTAAATCACATGACCAACGATAGAACATGTCTTGAATAGGGAGTGGAGAAAGCATGAGCTATTGAAAGGAGAAAGAAGTTTTCACTCTATCACATTGTTCACACCTAGCAATGACACCTTAGACTTGAGCATACATACCTTTCCAATGGTAATGAGGAGCGAGAAGGCTATAAGTACGCTTAACTTTAAAGTGTCCAAGCTCCAAATGTACCTTCTAAATAAAATCAATCCGTTCGTGTGGTGGAGGAACCACTTTGCTGCCTTGTGGTAAGCATCGGACGAGGTGATTATCCTTCCATGAGTAACGTTTGGATTGTTGTTGTATGCAATCTCGCTGATTTGATGTAATTTGGGGAGGGCATTCCCCATGTTAAAGAAACCTCAAAGTGTCCAAGTCCTCCCATATATCCATAATGGGATGTTCAACTAGGTTACATTGTAATAGTGCAAAACAATTAGATGCATCAAATACATGTACTATTGGAATATGGTCAAAGTCTTGCCTGGCCTTTGAGAAATCTTCAGAGGTAGTGAAGGTTCTCCGCGACATGGTATCCACTTTCTAATGTATAATACCATGTCGGTGAATAACCTTGAACTCATACTCCTGAAATATAAACGCCCAACGAGCTAACTTACTAATAAGCTTATCGTTGGTCATTAACCACTTCATAAGCTGGTGGTCGGGATATAAAGTGAAATTAGTGCCATAAAGATAGGGCCTGAAATGTATGATGGCCCATACAATAGCAAGGTAATCCCCCTCGTATGAAGAGTAATTACTCTCAGCCTTGTTGTTTCGAGATGCATAGGTGATAACATATTCCTTGCCTTCTTCATCAAGTTGGCCAAGAATAGCTCCAATACCAAGAGCACTCCAGTTAGTGTGTAGAATGAAGACCTTGCTGAAATCAAGTTTTCTTAGAATGGGGAACTCTGAAAGCTTTTCCTTGAGTGTGTTAAACGCTTCTTGAGTTTCATCATCCATGTCCAAGTAACATCTTTCTTTAGTAATGCATAAAGAGGATGAGCAATAGTACTGAAGCCTTGGACATAAATTTTGTAGTAATTACATAGTCCGATGAAGCTCCTCAAAATGTGAACATCAATAGGATTGGGCATCTCCAAAATGGCTACTATTTTGGCCCAATGAGCCATAATATCATTTGGTAGAATTCTATGTCCAAAGTAAACTACTAAGGTGACAACAAACTCACACTTTTTAGGATGGATTTTCATATTGACTTCATGGAACCTCTTGAATAAATCCTCAAGATGAGCCAAGTGCTACAGGTCTCTTTTGCTATGCACTAGGACGTCATCTATGTAACATTTCAGGAAATCTGCCCCTTCGAGAACTTGGTCCATGACTCGTTGAAAGAAGATAGGTGCATTCTTCAATCCAAAAGGCATTACAAGCCATTCCCACAACTTGTTGCTTCCATGGAATGTCGTTTTCTTGCGATCCTTCGCAACGAGCATAATCTGGTTGAAGCCTTGCTTCAGATCCACACTTGTGAAGATGTTTGAGTCTCCAATGCTATCAAATAGTTCTTCAAGGATGGGCATGGGGTACCTATCCTAAGGTCTAACTGGGTTCAAAGGCCTATAATCCTCACACATCGTTTTTTAGTCCATAATCCAGCTGAATCCTTCTTTGTTGGCATTATTGTAGCGGTTGTGAAATTAGAACTTGATGGCTAAATGAGACCAGCCTCATGGAACTTTTTGCATCTTTCATCTACCAGTTCCCACTCATGCTTGTTCAACCTATGCCTCTTCCAATAGATGGGTGTGTCATTTGTAAGGCCTATAGAGAACTCCATGGTCTTACACCTACCTAAGTCTTTCATTGAGAATGCGAACACATTCTCATACTTAATTAACAAATCTATGACTTGGTTTCTCTCCTTCTTGGTGAGTTGGATCCCTATAATGAAAGGAAAGTGGGAAACACATGGAATGTAGTTGGAAAGTGTGTTTGAAAAACCTTGTGTATTGGGTTCTCCACTATCCACCTACGCAGATTCGTAGAAGGTTGTAATTGTTTTTCTAGAAGCTCATGTACCTCCAGGTGTATTAGAAACAACTTGAGTCAAATTACATGGTACCTCATCCCCCCAAACACTAAGAATGAAGTGCAGAGTTAACACTCCCAACCTGAAATGATAAGGTCCACGAGGCCAAGGAATTCCATATGTTTTTTCTAAATTAGTTGTATGTCAGAAGGCAAAAACGTGAAACTGGCCTTCCATGCGGTGGTTGTAAACTATTGTAAAAATCTAGTTGTGAGCTCTTTCATTCTCGATGCCACCATTTGCCTTGCAATAGGATCAATAAAAATACCTCCAAACCACCATCCTTAACTGTAGTAGGGTTTCAAGGCCTATACCAATACCACCAAAGAGCTCTAGTAATGTAATCCCTTCCTTAGGCAGTGTCCAGTTGATTAGTTAATGAAGTATTGGTTTAATCGGTTCACCATGGCTCTCCATGTTCTCAAAAATAGACAAAGCTTTGACCAAGGGCTCGTGGGCTACTTTGAACCTCTGTAAAACCTTTGGTCCGTGTTGATTGTCAGTAAGAACCACCCTCAAGCTTTCAGTAGCTTGAGCGTAAGCTGTCTCCTCTTCATCTCCCTCTATCCACTCATGGCTAGCTTGTTAGATGTAGGAAATGTGTGTTTCGTTGAGCATACAGTGGTGAGCCATAAGACTATGGTTCCCATGTTAATCAAGGGGTATGTATCCTAGGTGGTGGCCATTAGTCTCCCAATCCATTCGGTAGTTCGCATGTTTGAACCAGTTGTCAATTGTGAATCCTATGGAAACATGGCCTCTTGCCCAATGAGCACATCGTAAATGGTGGCATTGGTGACTAAACATATAACATGTAAGCAAAGCTCTTGATCTGTACCTTCATTGAGATTAAGTGTCATAAAATCCGAGCTCTCTTTAAGTACCTCCTCTACGTTCCCACTAGTGGTGCGAATGTGCCACATAGATTTATGTAGTTTGGAGTCTAACATGCCCATCTTCTTAGTGAATTTAATTCCAAGAATCACTAGTTGGGCTTTTGTATCAAGAAGTACCACTCTGGGTGTATGTCCTCCCACCTAGATTGTTGACTCAGTATTGTCGACAATGGCAACTCCAGTGGCGATGGAAGTTCTCTCACTAGGTACCACCTTCGAAAATGAGTGAGAGACTTTGTGAAGAGAATGGCTATCCACAACGCCTTTGCTGAGCAATAAATCCACAAGTGAGGTGTTCTTAGCTCCCTTTTGATATGTGAATGTAGAATCAGAGGTAGAAGAGCCCACTAGTTTAGCCATGTTAAGACAAATGACCAAATTACGAACGCCATCTATAATACGTGAGCCAATCGAGTGTCTCTCCAAGGTGTTGGATGGGACCCTTGTAGCCTGTGGATCAAGGATTGGTAGAGGGTTTGATGTAGTGTTCAAGGTATCCTTTAAAACTATAATTATGTCCTTGGTGCTTAGTTTCAAATCTTGAAAACTAAACAACGGTGTATTCACAAATTTTTACGCCACTTCATGCATTTGAAGTTGGCACTCCATAAGCTGATAAGTGGAAAATTATGTGTTTTCCTGATGTACATGTACTCTTAGGACATGAGAATTTGATGCCCTAACAGCTTGTGGTGTAGTAGTTTCTTCCGCCCTTGCTAATAAGGTGCAATCTTCTTCCGTGTTAAGAGGACCAAAAGATTGTGGCATGACTGCTCGAGCTCCTCTAGCCCTGGTAATAAGACTTGAACCATATGCGAGTCCATTAGTTTGAATTACTTACCTAATGGTAGAAACTCTAGGTGCCACACTAGCTTTTTGTGCTGCAAAGTAGGAAGGGCAAAAAGAAGTGGCAAATTCTAGTGTGAAAATATAATTGTGTGCATTGGAAAGAACATACTCCCCAACCATGGCCTCATGTGAAAGGCCATAAAACAACCTAGGAGGTCTTTCCCATGATCTTGAACCTTGTACAGGTTGCACATGACTAGTTGGATAGGAAGACTTACCTTTTAAATTAACAAGTTGGTCCTTTAATGATTCGAGTTCATTTTGCAGAATTTGAACTTGAGCGGCATGGGCTTGAAGCACCTCCCTTTTGTCAGCATTGTGCTATTTTTTCTTAACATTCTGACCCTTGGTGGGGAAAGCCTAAGTGGAAGGCTAAGGTGCCTTGGCTTTTGGTTGAGGGGCAATGGAAGATGTTGGCAGATTTTGCCATGGTAATTAGAGTTGCTACCATTTTAAGAATTTGGCAAATTAAACAACTTCATGATGCCTCTCTTTCCCACAATAATCACAAAAGAAATCTTTAGGGAATGTTGCACTCACTAACTTTGTGGGTAGGATTGCCATAGTAGTTGAAAAAGGTAGGATGGGTGTAACCGAGTGCACTACTTTAGCCCTTGAAGAAGAATGTGATGATTTGGTTGGTGCAGTTGGTGGAGGCTGAGGCCTTGAACGTGAGGGAGGCCTCATAGTGTGCATAAGCCAGTTCCAACTTTTTAGAAATGTTGTACACATCCAACAAAGTGTACGAATCTTCAAATTCTGCAAAAATTTGTTGTAAAACCTACGCATGGAGTGTCGAAGTACCTTCCAAGGAACGAAGGTACTAATGGGCAACTTCCAGGTCTGTGATGCTTTGAGTATCCTCTTTAAGCTTGAGAAGCCTCTTGTAGAGCATTTTGAGGGTTTCATCTTTCTGCCAAAAAAAGGTGGCGAGGTGCAAATTTTTTCAGAATTCTTGATTGGAAATTCTAGTTCAAGAATTCAAAAGAATTCCCCCACTGGATTAGCAAAAGCTGGTGCATCGATGGTGATGCGCTCCCAAGTTCCTGGTTAGGCCCAAAAGGGTCCAACTATGTTAAAGAGCGGAAGTAGTTGGAACTTGGTGTTGCTCCTAGCTTCTAGCACAAAAGGGGGTAAGAGGGGCGTGCTGAAAGCTTCGAGATTAGACTAAGAAGAGGGACAAACTATTTAATTACAAGTTGGTTAGTTCACATTTTGAAGCACCCTTGGTGTTAGGACAAGCCACGGGCAACTCTGGACTCACTTGACTCACCACGGCCCGGACTCGGAGGAAGCCACCACCTTCCCCCATATAGTATTCTCTGCGTTTCTCCGCTACACTTGCATCCGAAGGACACTTTTTCTTGGGACTCCCAAAGTGGAGTCCCGAAACTATCCCGGTTTAGACTCCCGGGACTTTGGGCGTTCATAACTTCTCGCTCCAACCTCTGATTGGGCCGAGGTCTGAAGCAAACTTGTAGCTCTCCTTGAGAGCTTTCCAACGGTGTGTCGCACTCCACCTGCACACACCAGGATTGGGTCGATTCCAGAATGTTAATGGTCGGGGGTCAAATTGTCAATTTGACTCTCGACCTTTCTTTTGACCATAACTCGTGCTGTAGATGTCCAAATGGCTCATGTGAGGCCATTTTGGACATCTAAACTTCAAGACCTTTCCAATGATATAACGAACACCTTAATGCAAGGTGTTTTGACCCTACAATTGCGTTCTGAGTCCCATTTTTGGGAGTGTGAATGTCGACCTCACACTTCCTTCAAAGTGGGGTTGCGACAGATGGTGGGAGGACTGTTTACAGTAATAAAAATGAATTATTGAGGAAAAAGGTTTACTGAAGTAAGTATCAGATCTAGATTATTGGGCACAGTCCCATGATGTGCAATGGCAGCTTGTAATGCAACTTGAGAGGCGGTGGCATAAGCTAGATTGGGGATCTGGGTGATGCCTAAAATCCTTGGAGAATGTTGCTCGTAGACATCCAATGCTTCATAGTGCACATAAATGGCCAGTTGTTTGAATGTAAACGCCTCTATGTAATTAGTGCCATACTTGAGCTCCAATTCACAGACCACAGTTGAGAAAGTTGCCTTGAACTCCTTCAAAGAAATGATATTTGGCATTCCGCTAAACTTTTCAATTCTCCCAGAGGAACTGTTGACCTCCATGGTGTATATGAATGGAGAGGTCACGGCTTGTAGCAGAATATAAAGTGATGGTGTGAAAGTAGGTCCGGCAACAAGCGTACCCCATTGATTAACCCCTCCAAATGGATTCTGATGTACCGTTGATGTAATGTAACATGAACCTGAATTCCTAGTAGGCGTTGTGCTAGATGATGGTGGCACTAGAAACGTTTGATGGTACTGTCGTGAAAATCGTGAGCTCAAAGAAATCGACTCAAATGATTGTGTGTTATTTCATAGTTGATACCTTGGCTCTGGCTGAGTAGTAGTGCTTTCATCATCCGAAGACATGGTGTTGTCCCATGCCCCAAAATTTGATAAAAATTATAGCGCACTAACTATAAAATTCTAACACAACCATGTAATTAAATACAACTATAAGGGAAATTGAAATGTGAGGTGCTTAAGAAAACATACCCTAAGCAACTTTCAGTTTTTGTAATCACTAGTGCTAAATGATGAAATAAAAGAAGAAATAATTGTATGTTTATGTATTAATAAAATTACGTAAATGTATGTATTAATATGAGAGTATGTAGATATACGTATCAATTAATATTAATATTATTAAATAAATAATAAATAAAATAAAAAAGTTTGTGGACAGACGAAAGTTCGACAATGGACATCCGTGGACGGACGAAAGTCAACAATGCGATGTTGGAAGTCACGACATTACAGAGCGCCTATGAATTCCATAACAATGGCCAACAATAATGCGGTGTTGCAAGTTCATGACTCTATAAACTTGTGGCAACTGCAAGCTCACAACAATGCTATAAACATTGTAAGCTCGCGGCAGCATTATAATTCCCGTGCAACTCACAACGTTGTTCGACAACGATGGCATGCGTTGTACAAAATTTATTATTATTATTTTTTACTTGGCAGCTTTAAGAATCTTCAACCGCTTCATCCTATGTTTATGCGTGGGAGAGAAAAAAAAAAAGAGAAAAGAGAGAGCTTTGAAACCTGTTCTAGGATACATTATTCCCCGTTTGGTCTTAGCTCCTCCAATCTTAGTGTTGTTAGTTGGCAAAAGTGTAACAACACAAGCTCCCTCCAACAACCACAACACTAGCAACAACAACACAAGTAGCAAAAAAAAATTCAAAGCCAAAAAAAATGTACCGCTTTCAACATTAAGCAATAGAGAGGAGTTCTTTTATAATTAAATTGCAAAGAAAGAAAGAACATGTATATGTAGACAGTGGTCGTGTAATAGCCGCCGTGAGCATCTAGAAATCCAATCTGAATATGGAGGAAACTCTCTTGACAAAGGAATTTTAAAAAAACTAAAAAGAGAAGGGAAGGGCTTGGCCTTTTATACAGCCACCAACAAGCTAAAACCCTAAGCACTTAATAGCATATAGTCACCTAAGAACGTACATTAACCCTAAAAGGTATGATGGACATGCCCATAATTGGCCATCATGTATGAGTCCATGTACGGGCATGACAAAAATAATGTTAGCATGACACAACCATGGTAGTTGCAAATTAATTGCATTAAGGTTACATGGTAGTTGTTCCTACATAGTTGTAACTTAATTGCATGAGTTACATATGTATGTGATTTCACATACAATGAATTGCCATTCCTACTCATATAATTTGTCCAACAACACGCTTGTAGAAATATGTTAAATTGCAATGAGTTGCAAAATGGTCATTACAACTCAAGAACCTAATTAAATTTGACCAATCACAAATCACTCCATTTTTCATATTGAACAACTATGGGCAAATCTTGGGAACATGCATGATTGTTATTAACAAGGTTGTAATCTTTCATATACCCTTCCATACTATCCTTGACACTTTTCTATAGTTTTGTTACAACCAAATTGAAAGATTAAAGCCCAAACCAGGATATATTTTTATGGGGTTGTTGGTGAAAACCCACTTCAAAATTAACCTCTGTACTACTTGAAAATGACCATTGCAATGACTTCCAAAGTTCTAGTCATCTTGTTTTTAGAACATCTCCACACATACCCCTTAGGACTTTAAGTTTGTATTTACTACATCCATATAGAGGGTTAGTTTTTTCCTTAGCTTCACCCATAAACATAAAATTTGGGCAATGTAAAATGAATAATTATATAATTGTCATCACATGGGCTAATCATTATGGCCAACTAATCAAAACATTTTTTTTTAATTAACCCTTTTGGATATCAATGTATTTATCCATGAGTACAATTGATGTTCAACATTAATTAATTATCAAGAAGGCTCATTGATGAAAAAAAGAAATTTAAACCTACATTATTAAAATTTCAAGGAATTGTACTCAAGATATCCCCCATGTAGGATAGTCCAAACCATGGAGATCATTCAATAAAATCATTGACTAATGGAAAACTTAATGTACTTATTCATTGTTGTGTAAAGTTTTGAAATTTTAGATTGGGGTTCACTAGAAGAAATGGTGTCCATCTGACCAAATTTTTGTGACTACTATGCAATTAATGTCCAAACCAATTGATTTTATGACTATCAATGTGTTAGTCCTATTTGTCCATGTAGTTGCAACGTGTAGTCACATATGCAACTACAAGAAGCGTTGAATGTAGGTTAGGTGATAGATAATAGGTATGTAACCAAGGTAATATGTATTAAGTAGGATAGGTAGGGAACTTGTGTGGGTAGGGAACTTGTGTGGGTGTAAGATATTTTTAATTTTTTTTTGTTCATTCTCTCTTATGTGGTTCCTCATTTTTTTCATTTTTGCTTGTTGTTTCATGGAAATTAGGAGGAGGACTAATGGTGAAAAAAATGTATTTGAAACTGGGAAAGAATACATTGTATTCCATGAAAATATGAAAGATATATATTTTTTGTCTTGTCTTGACTTTTTGATATGAGGAAAGTATTTAGTATAGTTTGATACAAAAGAATGTAGCTTTCAACCTAATATTTTATTCTCTCATCTCTTCATACTTGATTGCTAACTACAATAGGAAGGTAATATAAGATATAATCAAAAAGCAACAATATGAGGGCAAAAATTTTTGGAAGGTGAAAGCATTAAGTTTGCCATGAATTACTAGGCTAGAGAGGCACTATAAAGTGGCGAGAAGGTACTCTACGCCCTACCCTTCCAATCCCCACCTTGAAAATTTTGAAAACTATTGAAAAATGCTTGTTTTTTATTTCTTTGATTTATTGCTTAGAAGGTAAGATTATCTTCCACTAGGTAGTCCTTTCATTATGTAATTTCTCATGTTTTCGTTCACTTTTACCCAACAATTTTTATCTTCTATGGATTGAGAACATAGTTAACAATTTGATTCATGGACAATTCATGATTTTTTTTTGGCTACTTCAATGTTTGGCATTTGGAATTGTGTGGCTTTTGAAAATTTTATGTAGAATTTAGTCAACTTTTGTTAAAAGGTTTCAAAAGTTCATATTTGTTGTTCTAAACATTACATTTTTCACATCAATGACATCAAATATTGCTAAAATGATTTATTGGTGAAACCTATAAAAACCATTAATAAAATTCATTCCTTATGTTAACAAACACTCTCAATTTATGTGATCTACCTTTTAAAAACTAGTTTTTATATCTCCATTTTATTATATAATATAACCAAAACCAACAATTTTCAAAAATTATTCTACTTGTTCCAAGTGATGCAAGTGAAATGAATTTACATTCTTTTAAAATATTATTTTGCACATATGCGACAACAATATCATGAACCATCACAAAACATTAATGAAAGTGCATTGTTATAGTTTATTTTTTCTTCTTTGGTGGGTTTGTGTTGGCATATAATTTTTGGATTTGTATTTGATTTTACATGTTGAATAAGTAAAAATAACTTTTAATGAAATGGATTTACAACAAAAGGTGTCCATGTATGCCAAGCGATTTCACTAGATTTTGAGTGGATTCATTAGTATTAGTAAACATGGTTTAGTTGGAAAGTAATGAATTCACTAGTTTAGTGAACAAAGACTAGTGAATTGCACACACATTTTGTAACATAAATGATTTCAATGTTCAATAATTGATGTTATATAATTGAGTTCTATGATTTTTTTCAAAGATTTTTTTTGAAATGTAATGGATTGTTTTCTAGTGTAATTTTCTTACTTTTGCTACTTTCTTGATATCAAAATTTGGAAAAAAAAGGAAAAAAAATCCTAATTGAATTCTAGCCTCTAGCATTTGCATTTCTTTAGAACACATAATTGTGACCATTAATCTTTTTTGTTTGAAAAATGACATTGAAATGCTGAAATATTTCAAATGTGACACCACTCAATGTTTACATTCATGTTAATCTAATTGGAAAAAAAATGATTTTTTTTCCAATCCCTTATTCCTCTTTTAATATGTTGGACCTTGAATATTTGTATATAGTTTTGCTTCTTCTTCAACCTATTACATGTTATGCATCCATGAATCAATTGCCAACTATTATCATAACATAATATTAAAATATCCCATGTTGTACATTCATGAATCAATTACCAAATAGTAATGGAACAACATATTAAAAATAAGGTTATTTTGGCTTTTAATGTAAATTTGTGTTTCCAAGGTTGCTTACAACATGTTTATTGCACCAAACCAAACTCTATGTGAATAAAATTACACACATAAGAAATTACAAAAGAAACACAAGCTCACTCAAGCTCTCATACATATAAACATTTTTTCCTCCTTTCACATTTGTTGAAGGTTCAATAAAAATAAGATCAGTTTTAACAATAAGATAATGATAGCATGATAAATTTGAAGTATGTATGGTGGTTATTGTCCTTGAAGTTTTTGGTCAAGAATGACACTTTTGAAATAAGGTTTGGGTTTTTTTCATATACAATTTTCAAAGGTACTCTAGATGGCATTTTATTTGATTTTTTATTAAGTAATTAATTGAACATGTACATTTTAGTTATAAAATTTCAAAGTTTAGGAATGTGATTCCTAAAAGGGCCAAAGAAATTAGGAATACAAATTTGTAGTGATTTCCATCTTTTTTATTCCAATGAAAACTTAAGCCCATATACTTTGGCATGAAATGGATAAACATGAAAAAAAAAATATTTGTGAAAGCATTTAAAAGAATGGGCCCACCAATATTATTTGGCCAATTTTAGTTTGTTAACCATTCCTTGAGATTAATACAAGATAAAAAAATGAAGTGTGCAAGAAAAAGACTAAAACATAACCTTACTTTTACAATGTATGAAAACATAAACTTGAAATGAAAGAAACAAGGCTATGATGTAAGATCATACTTCAAATTGGTGTTGAACAAATTCAAAATAATGAAAATAATCACATCTATTTGTATTCTTTTGCTAACTTTGTTCAAAGAAACTTCTATGAAGATTTCATTTGGTCCACCATCCAAAGAACCTTCTTAAACACCTTTCTAATTATACATTATGGATGAAAATGGACAATGATGGATAAGATTCATGCATTATAAATGAAAAATGAATGTTCCTAAATGAATTTCATTTGTGAATATTGATGTTGGAAATGATTTTGGCAATGATGTTGACAATAATTTTTATGAACCATCCTATTAATTGAATTATCCTAAATGTTTTATTAGGTGTTTACTAAACTACCTTGGACAATGGAATGTCATTTGTGACATATTTTGTCATAATTGCAATTCTAGTTGTCAATATTCTAGAATGAAAGAAATGTTGGTTTCAATTTTTTGAAAAAAATCATAATCAACGAACCACCATTTATGGTTATTTCAAAACCTTCAAATAATAAGACATTTTCATGAAATAATTAATTAAAAATTAATGATTTGACATTTTGAGAATGGTACTTTCACTAGCACAAAAATGGAATGTGGTTCATTAACTTAAATCATTATAGGGATTTCAAAGTGAAACAAGTTCACCCCACCCTTATCATTTCACCTTAATTAATGTCACCATGGGGTCATTATGTAATCATCATGTTTCATTAATAGTTCACTAAAGTAAATAGGTTTGTTTTGATATTGTTATTACACAAATTTTAAATAATTAAGGAGAAATAGGTAGGTAGGTCTATAGGTAGGTAGTTTAATAAATATGCATGTAGGTAGATCTATAAGTAGTTGTGTTGTAAATAAATAGGTAGGTGACCTTTAGGTAGACCTACATTTTTCTTAATTAAACCTTAGGTAATCTATGTAGCCCCAAGGTAAGCTTTAGTTAGTAACATACATTGCCCTATGGTAACCTACAATTGCCTTTAGATAGGCCTACATAAGCTCTGGGTAGCTTACATAATGATTAAGGAGGCCTACAATAGCTTTTCAAAGGTAACCTACATAAGCTTTTGATAGCTTACATAGCCCTTAAGTAGCTTATGATAGCATGTAAGTAGCCTATAATAGCCCTTAATTATGCCTATGTTATACATAGGTAGGATTTATATGTAGCCTTTAGGTAAGTCCTTGAGTAACCTAACTAAACTTACTAGTTTTTTGTAGGCCCTAGAGTAATCCCTAGGTTGGCCTTAGGCTAGCTTAACTTGCTTAGATTTATTTAGGTGATGCCAAGTTAATTAAGGTAGGTTGAGTAGGCTATTCAACTCAATTAAAAAAGTAAAATTTATTTATTAAAATGTGTTCAACACATTATTTTGGCATTAAAAAATTGTTGCAATGGTAAGGAATTTGTTTTTCAAATTGAAGGTGGGGGGATCAAATCCTAACTTTTGCAACTTTAGTTTAGGTTAGGTAGCCTACATGCTTAAATTAAGCTGGCTAGGGTCCATATTTTTAACCTTGGCTATGTACTTAAAAGCCTAAGTGGCTTAGGTTAGTTTGCTTAATTTAATATAACATGTAGGAGGCAAACTAATGAATGAGCTATTATTAAATTGTTCATGTTCATAATCACTAGCCTTTGTTGAATATGCGCTTGACCACTTTCACCATGGTAAATTTGTTTTAAGTTTATTCAAAATATAATGACACAAATAATGAACTTGGCCAGATATTGTAGTAGTGTTTGGTTTCTTTTCAAATCACAATTAGAACTTGAATATTTGTCAATGGTGTATTTTTGTTTATGATAACCACCCAACACTGATGAAAGCCTTTTTAATATTTTTTTGGAGTTGGTTATCTTTATCCTTTGAGGGACAATTTAAGTGATAGAATTTTGTATTGCTCGTGTCAGACAAGATATTATTTGGGGGGCATTTTGAAAAGGTAAATATATTTAAATTACAATGTGTTCATTGTCGAAAGATTCATCTTAAACTAATGCAACACATGTTTTCATGAAAAATGTGTAATTTCAAACATAATGAAAGATTGTTTGTCACAAATCATCACAACTTTTCGACTATAGTTTTTAAATTTTTATTTCATTAACATCCTTTTATCTTATTTAAGGTTTCTCTTGCTAAAAGTTTTTTTTGCGTCAATGAAAATAATATCAATTTTAACAATAGTTGAAAATAACTTACATCCTTTTGTCACCTTCAAAATGTGTGTATTTTCCTCCATTTTATTAATTTATTTGTTGACAAATGTTTCAACTTTAAGATTCCATCTTTGAATCACACCTTCGCAACACACACTATAAAGACCCCCTTTTGTGGTGTCACATCGTACTATTTTTTAGGAATGTGAATGTTTGAATGTATCCCACCTCAAACTTTTAAAAGATTTTCACAATATTTTTGCATATTATGTTAAAATAAAACCTAGACAAGTTATTTTAAAAGAAACTATTTCATTTCATTTTATAAAGTGGGAGATTGGACTATATTTGTGGAAACAAATGTATTGTATAGTGTATTGAAAAACACAAATATACTTTAGAAACAATTTTAATGATTTTTAATTTTCATGAAAATTGAAGATATATTGAACCATGTCATTTCACATAATTTGAACCATGTTTGGATTCCATGTGATTAATTTGAAAATTTTGATATCAAAAAATGAATTATTTTTGCAATGATGCAATAAGTGTGTGATAAATTGAAAAGTTGACAAGTAATCACATTCACATGGAAGATGACAAGCATGGGTAAATGGGACATAATTTAAATTTCATTAAAATTGATTATTCCAATGACTAATGAAACCTTAAAGCTAGTGCAATAAAATAAAATAACGACCATATTGTAGTAATGTATATCATAAATATATCAATGAATCTTTCAATATAATAAATATTAATAATATTGTTATTTCAATGATATAACATAACATTAGTTTTGTAAAAATAATAATCATAGGGCCGAAAAACCAAATTTAAATGCACCATACTTTTGGAACAAATATATTATATGTATTATAATATTAGACCCAAAAAGTGCCCAAAAGGGATTTATTATAGTTTGCTTTCACTCATCACACCTTCTTGAACATGGTTTTCACAAAGATTTTTAATGTTCATTAATTTTGTATCCTTTTTTGTTTTAGACTAAATGGGGGTGGATGGCCTACAATTCTATTTTTCTTCCCTATGTTTCATTTATCTTACATAAATTTTTTCCATGGTATTTTGAATTCGGTTTGGACTTCCTCAATTGTCCATGATATGTCTTTCTTGGTGTGTGTGCACACAATTCATTGATTCAATGGGTGTTCACCTTTTGTAATGTGCCTATGGCAATGAAAATGTAGGTTAAGGACACATACTGCAATGCATAATAGTTTTGCATCCATTGTTCATGAGGTTAACTTCCATGTAGGATGATTGCAATTGCATGTATTCTTTTCATCTACACCCAACTCCCAATAAGCCAAAATGTTTGAAATATATTATTTCACATATGATTAAATTTGTAATAATATGTGGCATTAGTAACTACATGAATATGCAATAAAATCAAACTCCTGTCTTTTGTCATTAGTAATATTTTTGATTGTTGTAATTTATGCCATTTGTTGTGTGAATTTTATGATTATGTAGTTGGGAAAGACCATGATTTTTAATACTCTAGCCATGAAATATAATTAAATAATAGGTATTTATTGACTTATGAAATGTTAACATGTGTTTAACCATAGTAAAACCACATGGACTATTTAGCTAGACCTATTTATTAGCCTAGGAATAGGTAACTTAGAAACCTAAGTTAAAAGTAAGTAGGTAGGCCTACCTACCTATTACTAGACTTCAACTTACCCCTATATCTTTAAATATATTAGCTTACAAAATTATTTTTGGTATAATCTTTAATAAAACTTAATATACATCTAAGGACTTTAGGTTGATGTCATCATTGTGATCAATATTTAATTATATTTGTAATTAATGTGATATATGATAGACTTGATGAATGAGAATCATTTACAATTCATTCACTTGAAAGGATTAATAGCCATTAATTGCATCTCAAATTATATGGTTAATGAAAAAAATGATTGGAGTCATGTAGTCATAATAATTACTACAAGGCATTTTACATGTCATGGATATTTACATGACTAAGTTTGAGCATTAATAATAAAATAATAAAATCACAAATATCATGTTTTAGCATAGTGTCTTATAAAAAGCAAATTTGACATTGTCTTTTTTGAAGATGGCATAATCCACACCTTAACTAATGTTGTGATAGTTGATCATACTTGCACATTTGTACCTCCCCAATCATGTTCTACACAAAGATTTGTTGTGACGCAAGCCTTGCAAATGAAGGAAAGGAATTATTTTGACTAACACCCAATAGATCAATTCTCCCCATTAACAAGGTAGGTATTTGGATGCTAGCACAAACAAGTGGATTATTTGTCACGTCACTATCTCAACATAACTTGATTTATGAAAAGGCAAACTGGTCCACCACTTTGTGTCCTAATCACTTTTCTTTGCCAATTGGTTTTCATTGCAATTCAAAAGATGCAAGCATTTTCTATCTTATGTCAAGTGGTAGTTGTGGGTTTAAACGCCTCTACACTACCTCCCACTCCCCTTTAGAACCACCTCCTATTCCCACAATTGACTTATTACAAGCATGGTTTTTTTTTGTGATGAATTTTAGTCATTTGGTGACAAAAAAAGAGAAAAGGGGGGGGACCACCTCCTATTCCCACAATTGACTTATTAGAAGCATGTTTTTTTTTTTTTTTTATTATTTTTTTTCTCTTTGTGACAAATAAGAGAAAAGAGGGGGGGGGGGGGGCGGGTGAAAAAATTTTTTTGATTTTTTTTGTTTTTTGTTTAATAATT
>Ga0116227_10004410_pt1 | contig 30597 bp, 18 predicted proteins | sample S1TSphgellanicum_FD_89693 | JGI IMG/M metagenome (GOLD analysis project Ga0116227, IMG submission 89693) | Host-associated microbial communities from peat moss isolated from Minnesota, USA - S1T2_Fb - Sphagnum magellanicum MG | ecosystem: Host-associated > Plants > Peat moss > Unclassified... | reverse complement strand
GTCAGCAGCAAAAAGAAATGGACTGTCATGAACCCCATCCGGCGCCAAATGAAAAAACGCAACCCATCCAGTGGACAGAACGGCCAACTGGTGCATTGGTGGCTGTTAATTCACTCTGGCCGTCTTTATGTAAACCCCAAACCCACATGACCCTATCCTCAAATGTGTTAAGATTAGGGTTTTGAGAGGCGAACCTCAGATGGCAGCCTATGGATGCTAAGGTGGCAGCCTACCATGTTAGCTAAATAGTAGGATGATAAGTAGCTACCTAAAAAGTAGATAGGCAGCCTATGTTGGGGAGGCCTATAAACTGGGACACTGGATGACTAGGGTAAAGACTGGAGGTACCAGTGTGGGTACTCCAGTAAAAACACCTTGAACCAGTGTTGGGTGGTTCTTTACTTTTATGAAAAAACTCTGGTTCTGAAAAATAAATTAAAAAACAATTCCAGTTCCGCACAAATCAGGAATCTGGTTTGAGTGCAAATTTTCAAAAAAATAAATCCAATTCCAGTTCTAGTTCCAATCAGATTCTGGTTTAGGTCCCATTCTGAGTAACCCACACTGGAAACTGATGGTTAACTACTAATTAACCTCCAATTAGCCCCGGTTCTAGTTTATTTATTTATTTATTTATTTATAAATAATTTTAGATGGCTCTGATTCTGATTCCATACATAAATAGGACGGAGAACCTGGTTCCACATCCAGTTCTTAAACAGATCTAGTTTTCAATTCCGGTTCCAAAAATCAGGCCCGGTTCCAGTTTGGCTTTCATTAACCGGAACCAGAACAAGCGGTTCGAGGCCGCCCAACCAGGTAACCAATTGCCCAAACGCTGGTTTCAAGCCGGGTTACTATTTTGGCCAACTCGGTGGGTATCTGGGGTTGGTAGTACCCGTATAGAGAACCGGGTAGACAAAGTTCCCTGGTGCGCTGATAAACCCGCGCAACAACCCTGGAAACCCTAAACGACACAGAGGTCCCTCCGTCGGACACTCTCTACTCCGTTTCACTCGACGCACGCTCCGCTGCGTCTCGAGAGATCTGTCTGGCGTGTGTGTGTGCGCGCGCGCGCATGCAAATCTAATGACTTAGGTTGTGTGCTTCGTTGAGGTTTTCTGGGCAAAGATTGTGGTGCAGTATCTCATCAGTAGTAGTGCAGGGTAGAAGTGAGTGTCCCTACTACTCTCTGCAAAAATTAGGATACACGATGAGGCGAGGAGGGGCGGTGGCAAGGATCCTACTACTACGACATGTCTCCTGTGCGCCTTCTCCGTCTGTGCAACAAATGCCACAACAGTTTCTGCAGTCGTCTACGGCTCGGCCTGCGTCTCTTACCTTCACGCGATGGATCCATACCTACGCAGCTTTGAGGAGTCAAGGCGGCGGGGACGGTGGTGGTGGTGGTGCGTTGTCTGCCCTCCTTTTCTTCCTTTCTCTTCTGCTTCCCTCTCAAATTATGCTTGTTTTTGTCTTGTTCGCTTCTCATGCCCTCTTCTCTTCTCTTCTCTCTGGGGATTTGCTGGTTGGTTTTGAGTATCGTCATTCCTCGATGAACTGTTTTGCCTTAGATCACAATTTTTTTTTTTTCCTGATCTCAATTGTCCGCGAGTACTTGTCCGATATGCTTTTCTTTTTTTGTGTTAGAAGGTCTATTGTGAGTTTTTTGCAAGGCGTGATCAAAATAATTGGAGGTTTCTGAGAAAAGGACGCATGTGAAATATGTGTAAAAGCTACTACAACATCTCTGCAATACGAATGTGCAGATCATGATTTTGTGGCAACTCTTTTGGCTGGTGCAATATGAAACAATGAGGAAAGAGTTTATCTATAAGAAGATTCCATGCTGCATTGGAGATGAATCTGGCATAGTCTGAACCAGTCCATCCAAAGGAACCAGACTGTAGAGGATACTCTGAGTTGGTACACTGCAGAATGAGGGATCCCAGATTGCCCCAGAAAGATGTATTCACCATAAAATTAAGTTCAGAATACCTAGTATAATTGACCAGGGTAATAAGAAGATTGCATGAAAAATACACAGGAATTTTTACCCTAAATCTTTGACAAAGGAACACAAGCAATCACAGAATATGCAATCTGTCTGGCCATGTTCAGAATTGAACTAATCAATTGAAATTCAAGCCTTTCAAGCCCTCTACACTAGGTCTACAAGTGCAAGGATAGGGGAGAGCTACAGCTTGCTTGAGAGGATATGTATGAGATTTCAGAGAATACTCCAAAGCAACACTTTGAAGTTAATCTGACAATGAGTGTGGTCAGTCATAACCTTATCAGTATTGCTCACAAAGTGTCAGATCATCATCTTCATCATGAAGATTGCTGACAAGCTGTCATGACACCCCTCCCCCTGACTGCATCAGCTCCTGAGCAGGTGTGCAGATAAATATACATTAATCTGTGCAAAATCTCAGGCTAACCAAACAGAACAGAGCAACAGGCCTTCCTTGCACTGAATTGTTGTGGTATTCACAGAAGGGGGGTTTGGCCAATTGCAGGATGGAATAACAAACAGAGTAGGCAGTGATGAATTCCTACCTGTCTGTTCCCCCTCTCTTCTCTTGCTTTCATTTTGTCTCCCAGCCGAAACAGTTAGGTGTTCTGGAGGTTGGAGTCTCTTCAATGTTGAATTACAGAACAGTGAAATCCATTCATTCTGGGGTCTGAGTTTGAGATTCATACATGATTGCATCCCCCACTGTGTCTTGTATGCTGCAGTAAAGATTGATGGCTTTGGTTTCATCTGTCTGTATCATGCAGGAACTACAACTGCAAAGAGCGAGGAGAAACCTAGCCATGGAGATGCCAAGAGTGCTCACGAGGAGGAGATTGTGGATGAAAAGACTCTGGTGCTTCGTGCAGCAATGGCACATGTGGTACAGATGCTTGTCACATTGCTCTGAACAAGAATATTAAGATGAGGAATGAATGCATTAGGGGGCTGCTGTCTGTTTTGGCATACTCAGGCTGGAAATGGAGGTTCCAGGTTTGCTTGAAATGGTTGGTTTTGAAGTTGTAAATGATGTTCACAAGAAGGGAGCTCGAGGGAGGGTGCAGCGCAGGTTGGGTTGGATGGAAGCTGCACTGGTGGCAGGTGCAAGAGATGTGGGACTGTCACCATCTATTGTGGGAAGCTTCCAACGTAAAGATGCTGCATTGGTTGAGGTGAAACGGTGTTTCTGTAGACATTTAATTGCTCTCCAATGCTCTCTAATGTGCCTCTGGCTTTTGTGACTGGATTTTGTGACAAGTTTTCCCTGTCTGACAAACCTTGTGCAGTTTTTTATGGATGATTGCAACCACAAGTTGCAAGAGCAGCTTGAGGGCAAAGAGAAGGAGTTGTCCAATATGCTTCTTGCTGACCGTATTGCCTCGATTGTGCGTATGCGATTAGAAATGAATGTTCCAGTTATAACAAAGTGGGCTTCAGCCCTTAGCATCCAGGTCACCACATGCTCAACTCCTGTTTCCCCCTTTCTTCCTGCCTCTTATTTTGCTGCAAAAAATGTGAACTCACATTTGTGCTCGTATCTCAGCTTACAATGCCTGCCAAATCTGACATGCATATATTTCTTGCAGGCAAATCCTTTGAATGCAGCAACAGCATTGAAGCAGAGGGCACTATTGGTAGATGATATTTGGCATGCAGCAGGTGATCGTTCATCAGACATGGATTGGTATACAAAGCGTGCACTGTTAGGGGCAGTCTATATGACAGCAGAGCTCTACATGCTTACAGACTTCACTCCAGGTTGTGGAACCTTAAACTCCAATAGCATCTGCAGCTAGTTCTAGAATTCTTTCCTCTGTACCCTGTTTGCAGATTGCAAAACCCTATATGTAACTTTCAAAAGTATTGGAATTGTAGTTGTGCATGTTGCTCACTATCTTACTTTGAGATTATATCTGCTGAAATGACCAGGATATCGTGACACATGGACATTCTTGGAGGGGCGGATCAAGGATGCTGTTAATGCCCGCAAGACTGGCCAAGAGGTGATTTGCCAATGCTCTCTTTACCTTCTGTGCAAGCAGTGATTTTATGGAGAAAAATTCTTTCCAGAAATACATTTTGTGCATACCTGTGTGATGAATACCCACTAATGCAAGAATGAATGTGGGGTGATTCAGGCTGTCCATTTGGCACAAGCTGTGAGCCAAGGTCTGAGCAACTCCCTTGCATCATTTTTCAACAAACAATCTACTTCTTCTAAGTCTTGAAAGATACTGAGCTGAATGTAATGCTAAGGACTGCATAAAAGCATAGATGTTTTCTAATGTCAGTATGAACATTCAGTACCATACTGCTGCACATATTGGTACAAATGGGAAAGTACTGGATCCCAATATATTGAAATAGACTGTTTTCAGGATTTTTAAAAAAATCTCATTTTCCTCCTTGGCTGTTCTCTTCACTTCTCTTTTCCTGTCCTTCTCTTCTCAATTTTTTCCTTCTCTAGACTTCTTTTTCTCTTTTTGATTCTCACCTCACCTTTCCTCTCATGATGCCTCCTCCAATTGATGTAGCTTGGTGACATGCAATCATATGGGGTAGTGTTTAAGTAGTTCAGGGAACAAAGAATGTCTGCCTGGGTCAGCATTTCCACTTCTGAGGCCTAGGGCAGCCAGATATCTGACAAGGAGGGGTGATGAAATAGCATGATAGAACTCTGCAGGTCGATATGATGGGAAAGATGTTAGGCAAAATGAAGGCGAAGAACCTCTTGGTAATTTTCCCCTAACCTTCTACTCTTTGTTTAAATTGTTATTTATCTGTCATTAGGTGAATCCCATCATTATTTTTCTATATTCTTACCCACCATTTTAGTCTCCATTGAAGAGCCAACACTTTGCCAACATAATGTAATGGGTTGTGGATGAACAACCATTGATCTTGCAAAATATGAATTATGTTTTTTCCTCTCGGGATATAGTTATCTCATTCACATTTTCTATCAATTGATTTTTATTCTTTAAATTTTGTCCTGTTGTTTTGCTGAATATCAACAAGGCACATGTGATATGAGGAAAAAAAAAAGAAGGTTTTGTTCCTTTAATAATACAGGCAAAAAATTTCAAAATTGATTGATAAAAAATGAGTGTTCCAAGTGAGTGTCCGAATGTTGGGTCCCTAGTTTGTAGTATTTCAAAGCCTTGGTGTTTTCTGAAATTTAAAGGAAGATTGTTTTTATGATGATTAGGGACAAGATCTTATGTATCCCTTTTCCTTATCTAAATACTACAGAAATATACATAATGTAATTTTTAATAATTAAATCATAAATGTAATATTCATTAACAAATGATATGGGGATCAGCCATTTTTCTTTCAGTGAAAGATTTAAATTTAGCAGCATTTGCCAAAGTGGCACCAGATGTGGCATAATCTAGCTACAACTTGCAACATGACTAGCTTTTGGGAAGTTATTTTTTCTACTCTAAAAATAAAAATAAAAAGGAGCTTTTGAGGCTACAATATCTTGTGTTTTGAAAAAATGAAGATTAAAATTTGAATTTTCTCCTTCGTTAATAGATAGTCTAAATTCCAGAACTTTGCGTCTAAATGCAACAAACATTATTATATTTTAGTTCTTGAGCTACATGAACATTAGAATTTCATAATGTTGTAGTGAGTTTGGTGATATTGAATTTTGAGAATTGTAAAGAAAGCAGATTTCAGTTTACAATAGAGTGTCAATTTTTTCTTTCCCCTTTTTACTTTACATCATTATACCCACAAAACATTCAAATACCACTTAGATTAAAAATGAGATTTTGGAGATAGATGTTTCAAACATCTACTTTCATTTGCGAAGTGATGTTTTCATAAGTATAGTCCAACATGGAATGGTACTATTTGAACATGTCAACCTAAAATTTTGTGGCAATTTCAACAAAGAGCTGATACAACTTTACAAAATTTCACCATAGTAACAAAATTAGATCTACAAAGATATCATTGATTTGAAAAAAATTGATGAAGTTATGCGCTATTTCTAAGAGGTCGAGGATATAGAATAAGGTTAGTAGCACATCCAAATCAACCAAAAGCTCAAAACTAACTAAAACTAATTGGGAATTTGTGGCCATGTCCAAGCTTATCTTCATAAAAAGAGTGATTGTATTATGCCATCACCCTCTTGGCTAGACTAAGTTTAGAAATTCATTTGTTCTTGAAAAAAATTCAATATCTCAAGCGTTTTAATTTTCATGATGTTAGCCAATTTTGTGAGTTCCAAATGATGTTTTAAATTTTTGCAAAAGTGATTTAGTGCAAATATTGAAGCAACGTCTCCACTTGATGCACCAAGGGGAAAAAAAAATCTACACAACTAGATTCATACAATGAAAAACAAAATGCACCCCCAAGGTATAAATAGTCCATGGGTCATGAATATTAGTTGTAACACCAAATTTAGTGCCCTAGAACACATTCACACCATCTGCACCAAAGGGAACAAACTTTGATGTGATGTCACTTTTGCCCAAGCCACCTTCATTCAATAGAAACTCCATAATACACATCATTGAAGGTTATTAAGGCTAAGCCCACCCATTGCTAAAACATTAACAATATCAACAAAATGCGCACCTAATTGTTGACCAAATAAATATGTATATGCATCCATTATTGACAATTAATTGGCAATAAGAGTAACTTCATCACATGTGATTGAGAAACATTACTTGCTCCCATCACAGCCACCTTCAACACCTTTAAAATTTGAAAAAGGTTTTCAAGACTCGTATTCGTGAAGAATGGGTTATTGATTTTGCACAATACACAAAAAAATGTAGAGAATTGGATAATCTTACATTGATTCTTCACAACTTGGGCATTATCAATTTGCTACAAAAAAATATTTAAGGTGTCAAACATTGAATAGGGCAAGATTGAAAAAAGTGCATGTTGTTCATGTCATAGTAAATTTGAATTTTTTTCTTGGTAAACATGTCATGTTCAAATGATTGACACTTCCTTTTTACATTGGAAATTTCTATAAGTAAAAATATAACGCTATGTATATTGGTTGTTGGATAAAATTATAATTCAATTGGTTTCACAAGATTATCATGTTTATTTTCAAAATTACTACTTAATTAATATAAAATATTACTTAATCTTGAGTATGATTTTTAAATAGGAAAATTATAACATATATACAAGGGACTTAAGTATTAATTGTTAATAGGTTCAATTTTTTTGTGATTCAAAGTTTATAAATGTTTATATCTCTTAAGGTTTTGAATCTAACTTCAATTTTTGGGGGAAGTGGGGGGAAGGGATAATGTTATGAATGAATCAGGGAAATTCCTTGAACAAGTTAGTGAGCATTACCTTGATTCCTCATTAACAATGATGTTATGCAAACTTTTAGGATTACCTTTATGCTTGTTTGCATAAAATATTTGAACGTGTGAAAGAATAGTGAATGCTTCATCACTTTTCATGGGTTCAACTAAAATAAAAAATTCAAATAGATATATGATACCAAAATTCAATGAAAATAGAGAAGCTAAATTAAGTCTAGGATGGATTAAATATGTTGAAATTACAGTTTTAAGTAATAATAGGGTGGGAAAATTGAAGTTCTTTCACATAATACCTTCGAAACAATAATTTCTTTGATTTTGGTAGTGTCAAATTTTGACACATAGTGTACCCTTGGGTGATGATTTGCCTACCACTTCCCCATATGCTTCTCCAAATTGTCCCACTTAGGAACAATGTGCATGGGGACACTTGTAATATTGGCCTCACAAATGGTGCACTTGACAAAAATAAACACCGCCAATCAAAGATATTAAAATCTAGCTAAATGAATTGTGTTATCCAAGTGTCTTGCCATTTTTTGAGTTGCATCTTAAGTTGTTCATTGCATTTTGGATGGAACTCTCACATTGAATCGGAGGAGAAACAAATTGGAGCTCCAAATGTCCCAACCTTAACCAATGGAGGAGGAGGTGAACAACTACATAATGCCATCAAGCTTGGATCAATAAAATTCTACCCATTGTTGTTGACATCATGATTTGAGAAAAAAATCTTCACTTTGAGGTTCAATGGCAATTTCAATGCACAATCAAAATATCAAAACACCATTGCACCCCAACAAAAAACATGCATGTACTACATTATTGTATAGACTACAACATGCACCAACACAATGTTGAACACTTGCACTTCAACAAAGCCTTCACACCCTAAAACCCCAACATAAATGTCCCACAACAAGATGTCTAGAGTTTGGACTTTAAGCTTCAATTGATGTGCAATCAAAGTGCACTAACTTGCAAAGTGCAATGCTTACAAACATTATGCCTTACTTGTACTAATGCCCTCAACATCCAAAACACTTTTAAGCAAGACTACAAAGTTGAGAAGACAATGCACACCCAACAACATAAACATGAATAAATAAAGAAGAAAACAAAGAAGGAAGGTTGCATGCAACAAAAAGGTTCAATGTTTGAAGTTTTTTTTGCTCATAGATTCCAAAATGTAAAGTTGCAATTGGCAACTTTGCATGTTGCTTGTTGTTTGATGAGATTCATCTTCAATAATGCCATTGCAAGTCCAATTTCCATAACTAACATCCACCATGTAAACAAAGATGTTGACTTGTGTCTTTGAATTCAATTGAGCCTTGTTGCTTAGACATTTAAAATTGAATTTGAAACAATCCACAGGGCTATTGAAATCATGAAAGATTGAACATGGAAAAAGAATCATGATTCATGGTAATAAAAGGTGGACCACATGTCGTTTAGGGTTTTTTTCCATTAGGTTGTTATGATCATATTTACACCAATGTACTATAGTCACAACAACTTATTGGAAACCTAGTGAAATAACTTTTTGTTCCTTCTTGCATAGGCAATCATCTCCCATTGGAGAACTACAACTATGTTGAAAATATGTAATAAATCAATGTCAAGAACTCTAGGAACATGTTCCATGAACCAAAAAAAAAATGTAGATGTCATTTTGTGGTGAATCATAGTTTGACTCATAGCTTTCATAGCTCTTACGTTTGATCAATGCTTGATTGGTGATTTATTAATTGGTTGGGAGTGCAAGTAGTTGAAAAATAGTAATGAAAAGTTGATGTGATCATAGAATTTGTGATTGCAATTGCTTAATGGAAAGATGTCTTTAACCTTGCACACACACAAGTACATAGTGGAAGTGTATTCAAAATATATTTTTGATAATAATAGTACTACTAGTTGTAGATTTAGGTCTTGTGAAAATTATTTTGACCTAGGTATACAAACCTTTTAAGATTCAAACAAGTGGCCACTAGGCATTAACTAGTGACCTTAGGCTAAAATTAAAAGTGTTCTAGTTAACTTGTTCTAGGATCTAGACCTAAACACTAGTTTATAATAATTGGCTAGTGCTTAAACCTTGAGGATTTATTTTGGCAACATAGAAGGTCGAGATGTAAACACCACACAAAACATGGAAGGATAAAATCAAATTTAGGATAATGAATATTTGGTAATATGCTAGCAATGATACAATTAATGTAGTGATTCCATTATCAAGTGGTCATAGACATATGATTTTTTGCTATTTAATGTCAAATTTTTCTTTTCAAATCCCTTGCACTTGGAGTTGGATTGTTCTTTATATAGAAAACATGTGATAAATAGCTAGAAAAAATTGGTTGATGGGGATGTTTCTTTTTTGTGATGTGCTTGCCATTTTGCAAGTGATACACATTATCAATAATTCACTTCCTATCATCAAACAATGTTCACACATTCATGTTACAAATGTAATTTTCTATTTTTGCATAAAGACTTCTAATCAAAGTTTTAAGCATTCTTATATTTTTGTAGATGATTGTTAGATTTTCTGAAATATTATTCAATTGCTTTACCAAGAGGTTGCAATAGAGAATGCATTCTATAAATAAGTCAAGGTGATGCATTATAATCGATAGGCATGTTGACTATATATATGTGATCAATTTCAATCATAAATCACAAAAATATCTTAGATCCTAAACAATAAAACTTAAACATCAAAATCAATTGTTTAATTTTCAAATGAATTGTATCATATATTTCATCTACAAAAGCCTTTTGATTCCACAAATTCCTTGTGTTATTGTGTGGTTCCTAATTTTTAAAAAAACCTTTGGTTCCAAATTTTTTTGAAAGTTGGATTGAAAATTTGGTGTAATTTTCTTCAATTTTTTAAACTGTCAATTTTGGAAATAATTCCAAAATAATTCCTCATCCACTTTGGTTCAACAAGGGGTTTGCCAAGTGCTTCAACCTAGTGTTTCTTTCATTGGTGAATTTTCACCAAATTTTGACCTAAAACGTATGATTTTGACTTATACAAAGGATTTTCCATGGAAAAGATGACCCAAATTCACTAGATTTTTATGATAAGTTTGAATAAATAGCCAAGAATACATGAGGATTCTATTTTTTCTACTTTTATATCTAGTAGTAGCCAAATTTGGTTAAATTATTTTGTGAATGATCACCACTTTGGCTACTCCTTCTTGCACATTTATCAATACCTAATCACATGGAATGGGAAGAAGAGCACAACATTTTGGGACAAAGTTGTTAATCACTACAACAAACATCATTTGATAGCATGAACAAAAAGGATAGCAAGGTTATTTGAAACAAAATTAGGCACCATTAAACATGATATGAATAAATTTATAGGAAACTATAAGGTTGTTCAAACATTTTGTGAGAATGAATCTAGTGAAGACACTTTACAAAAAATTAGAACTTCACAAAAACAAGCACCCATGAGCACAAAACTTCAACATTATTTGTAGTTGGTTTTGAAGGATGTACTTCATTGGGGTGATGCACACGAAGATGCAAAGAAAATTACACCCATGAAACACAAGTTTAATATTTCCCAACATGAAAACTCTAGAGTTGATCAAGGTGAAGTAGAAATTATAGACATTGGACTTCTAATGATTGCTTTAGCATAACATCCAACAAATTACAAGGCGAACAAGGAGGTCGAAAAAATGGCCAAGTTGAGAAGGATGGTCATGCTAGCACAAGCAAAGGTGATAATACACATGGTTACTACCACTTTGAAAAAAGATGCCATCTTGGAAGATCAAAGTGTGATGGCACTTTTCACTTTGCTTGAAGATTTATTGGTGACAATAGAGGTGCACGAATATTTCACATTTTGACGACACAAAGATTTCATTAGAATTCAATCTTGGGTGAATGTTGTTCCCATGTCTTCATTGAATTTTTCAACTACATAATCTATAATGCCCAAGGCACCTCCTTTAATCAACATATTTGATTATCCACAAATAAATATAGATTGCATAATTGTGAAAATTAAAGATGTTGTAAAGTAGAACAATGTTCAATTAGAGGTAAAAACATGTAGATAGCAAAATTTGCACTTTCATTATACTTGTTGCTTTTCAAAGCCCACAAATGTTCAATGAGGTCATTGTGCAATTTATAACGAGCATTTGCATTTTCAATCTCTTTGTTATCATGTGTGTATTTGTCAATTGCAAGGTTGTGCGTGATGGGAATGGTAGTAGCATCAAAATAATCTTCCAATCTTGCATTATTTTCATTTTTTATGATCATGTTCTGCATGATCACACGTGCATACAAAACATTAACAACAACATTCCGATCCCGTTACATGCATAGGTTCTGAACAATCACAAACTTGTTTTGAAGAACCCCAAAATTAAACTTTACATCCTTGCACATTGCCTTGTGTTGTCGAGTGAAATGTTTCCACTTTTCATCTTGTAGTTCATGCACAATTTGCACAAAAACTAACCATTGTGGATATATGCCATCAATAATACGGTAGTACTTTGGGTGTCAATTGCCATTCACCAAAAATTCAAGGTCAACATTTGCACAACGCAACAAGTTAGAAACTAGTTGAGACCTAACCAAAATGAACATGCCAAAATCAAAAAAACTTTTGTCTACAATTGTTTCTAGGATTATAAAATTATTCCTATCTTTATTAGTAAACTAAAATTACCAAGTAGTTGAGAAAAAAATTCATTTGTAGTGCAAGCAATCAAAGGAAATGATCATCCCTAGAAACCTTCTTGGCACATTGATTTCAAATTATCACTCAAGATCAACTTGAACTGGTTGCCACAAATAACCTGGTTCAAACACTTGTTGCCCTACTTTTAGGAATTGCTTTAGGTTTTCCATGGTTGTGCTTTCTCCCATGTGGTAACATTCATGCAATGCATTAGTTACAACACCATAAGCTAGCATCTAAATAACTATATTGCATTTTTGCAAAGCTGGTAACCTCATGGTGTTGCAAGCATTTCATTGTTATACAAAATAAGAATCACATTCATTCATAGTAGCGACAATTTGAAGGAATAAAAAGCACCTCATCTTGTAACAATGATGAAATTGTTGATTATCATAGACAATAAGTTTTCACAAAAGTAATCACACATGATGCACTTTTCACCAAGCTACCGATCTCCCACAATATTTGTTCAACACCTAGGTCGACTATCACCATGAACCCGAACAACATAATTATGCTCCTGAAGAACCTCTTGTTGCAATGTGGCTCTTAATAATTCATCTTCCTCTTCATCATAAGAGAGATTCAATCGTAACCATGCCATTAATCGTGCATCCCATTGCTCCACAATGCCTGCAAACAACAATTTGATCCACTAACTCCTTGCAAATGCACTTGAAGAAGAGGATCAAAAGCTACCAAAGTTGTGCGGATGATCAGAGTGTGGTAGGAAAAAAATAAAGGTTTGGGAAGAAAAAAATCAATGACAAATAGGTGTAGGTGATGACGCAAGATGGGCGATGCAAACACTTTTTAGGGCCGGCTCTGTACATGTAGCCTCCATAAGCCCCTGGAAGACACCAGTACAGGGATTTTTACGATTCCAACATTGGAGATGCCATAAGGCACTAGGTGGCTACTAGGTCTGTAGATACTAGATACATGTGGATGGTTAGTATATAGCTAACCAGGGTGGCCGGCTACAGGATGGGAATACAACCAGATACCATCCATGTGCATCCATGGCATCTTAGAGCTTAGTAGGTGCTGGTTCACTCTGGCACCCCCAAAGAGGAATAATGTAACTGTTGGATATGACGATCTGAGAGTGGGATTCAATAGCAGTTCATTTCTTGGGCTGATCATGTTGCTCCCCGTGTTCCTATATGCACATTGACACAATACCATGGTAGGCGACTTAGCAAGTTCTAAACTAAATAATTATGAGAAAAAAATTCAGGACTTTTCAAGAAATTATTAAGGCGTCATTTTACTGTAGCCTGCTTTACAAGTTAAAAGTACACCTTAAAAATTTCTTAATAGTTACCAATGTCGGAATCATCAATGTCAGAATTGTTGAAGAAAATATATTAAATATTCAGCATCAAAGAGCTGAACCTGCTAAGCTACTAGGATAGTTGAGTCTAGATAGTTAAGGTGTAGTGTCCAGGTTCCTTGTGGTGGTGGCTGTTTCCTATCAGATTCCAGTGTCTGTCGCTTAGAGCATCTCCAGCAACGCTCAGTATGTGACCCTGCAAAAAATATTTCTCACATCCAAGTTTTAGTTACCAACTTTTTTCCGACCCCACTCACAAAACTCAAACTAGGACTGGAAGTAGGTGGCAAGACTAGTAATAGCAACCCACTTGGACCAATCAAACACTATCTTTCCAATCAGAAACAGGGAAGGTGAGGAGATGCTACTCAGAGTTTTTGCTCCTGGATTTTACTGAGTACTTTAGTAACTTAAAAATTGGGTTTCTGCTTCTGGATTAAATATCATTTGAAAGTTGCAAGAGGGAAAAAAATTACAGTAGAATCTACATGGGTATCTAGTATCTACATCATCCAAGCCTTTCTTAGGTAGGTTTCCTCTTTTTTGGAACTTGGAATTTGTAGCAGGCTAACTAGTAAAATTTAGGCAACTTCTCAGCTATGTACATAGCTCGAAAACTGGACTATCATAAAAGCATATACCTATCCTTGTTACTTGTAGTGCCAGCAAGTGCATGCACCGACCAACCCTACACTCTTCCACTCACCCACACACACTCCAATTCCACTCGATTGTGAAGTGTACAATGTAAACATGATACATATTACACAGCTTCAGATTCACATTTCAGCCACCTACAACACATTTGGATATAAACTGTCTGTGAAAGCACTGGATATTTATTAATAGTCAGCTCTTTAGGCACCAACACGCTACTCGCATTAAAACATAGTTGTCCCGCGCCTTTTTTGTGCATAAAAGGAGACAGTCCAGTAATGCGTATAAGTGGGTTTTCCTCCTTGTGTACATGCATAAAAGCAAGATAGAAAGAGGAAATAACACAGAATGAATGATGTATATTGACAAGGGTATCCTTCAAAGTAGACATGCAATCTTGTGTTAGTACTCATGCCATAGCTGCCAGGATATACACCACTGGTTGCAAATGAATTGAATGAAGGCTGTACCGTAGTTGAATAGTATAAGTTCCACTCAAGTTATATTACTTTCTAGACATGCTGAAATTTTCAAAAAATGTTTTTCTCAAAAGAAATTTTTTTCTGTGAAGGAAAATGAAGCATCTTTTGGAATATTTGGGAACATTTTATTTGTCAAAATGGAACCTTCAAATTAATGGGCCTCTGACACATGGTGAACCTGCTACTCAAGTACCCTATATTCTTAGAGGATGACTCCAAAGAGACAATGAAGCTGGTTGTAGGTATATTCAGGGGGATTTTGGCAGTAGAAACTCATGCCATGTGCTATGATATGAACTACGGTAGTATCTTGGCAGCTTTGACACAAATTAAATTATTTTTAATTTTGTCATTTAAAAAATTAGCTCATTATATCGAATAATTCAAATTTTATACTTAGAATCAAACCCTGGCCCCCTTGAGACTAATACAAGTTCATGAGAACAGTTCAACCCAAAAAACAACTAAAACTTTTGATATTGATAGTAGTTTTATTATATTTACTTTGTACCTGAAAAAAATTTCAAAATCAAAACTAAACTGTCGAATTAAAATTCTCAAAATATATTAATCATTTGGTAGTTACCTGTTGAAGTTGTCAAGGTACTATGGCATGTAGGGTAGAAATGCCTATCACCAAACACTCACCTATTATCAAACACACATTTTGAGCACTACCAACCCTATGACAAATTAAAGTATTCACATATACATATGTACATCTTTTACCCTAATATCAAATGATTGGTAAAAGGAAAATAATGTTTGGTCTTTCCATGTAATTGTCCATGGATAGGGAACACATGTCTGGTCATGGGCGAAATCCCATTCGATTTTAACCAAATATTGCATTTTTTATAAATTAGGGTTGTTGGTTGTGGGGGTGAGGACTTTTGACATGTCCACCTCCATGAACACAAATAATCAATGGGGATACAAAGATGGGTTGGTAAGTGTTTGGAAATAAGTGTTTTTAGGTTCAAGATTGGGGTTTACAATGTTCAATATACAAATGTGAGCGCCCTAATTACAGGGAAAGGTGTGGGACATTTTAAAATTGTTGTGGGGATTGGGATTATTAAGTGTTTGGTGAAAGGACTAATCTAGGTCAAACTTGTAAACATGTGCAATTCATTATGGGGTAAGGACTGTTTAATTATGTGACAATAGAAACCCACCCCCTACTTTGGATACCCAACCCCTTCTAAGTTGTTAAACTTTCCCACCAAAAGTTGCACACACATGATATTTGAAGATTGTCTAAATATGTTAGCATTATGTAGTTTGGGTTTTCATTATCAAGAGAAAAAGCATGTCCAAAATTCTAGAGCATGTTGAGCAAGAATTGTAAAGTCTTTTTGAGCTTCTGGTTCCTAATGCTATAGGGTTAAGGTCTTTGTTGTATGGAGGGAAAGCTAGTTCTAACAAAACAACAATTCAAGAAATAAAAGTGGATAAGGAGATTAAGGCCAACAAAGTTGTGTTTCATCTAGTGAAAATTAAAGAAAAGATTGTAGATTTAGAAGTAGATCCTACATCTAATGAGGCCATATTTTCATATATAGATAAAGTTTACATCGAAAAATTTAGCAAGAATATATATTTTCATTGGGTTGTTAAATTTGCGAACAACCCTTTGGTTCAAAGGAGAAAGGGAAATCATAAGCAGTGGGTAGTAGCAAAGTTGTGTAGTCGATTCATTTCCAACTTCTTGCATAGAATCGAAAGATGAAAACTTGGTTTGGTTAGATTTTGAAGATTGGTTCCATTTCATTTCAAATGTTGGAAAAAAAAAAACATATGCACAAGTTATTTACTCTAAACTAAATGAGTTTTTGTATTCATGGTCTAATTTCAAGAAGAATAGAGGCATATCTCGAGTTTGGTGGAGGTTTGGTCTTAGGGGTCCAACCATCCATGAACTTCAATGTACCATGAAAAAGGAGGAACATCATGTTGGATTAGCTAACATTTAACAAAAATAACACGCCACCTTAACTTGAATCACAACCATGACAAAAATCAATAAGGGTTACTAAGCAATTGACTAGTCCAAAAGGCAATTGGAAAACAAAAGACTTAAGAGAGGCCATGGATGCAATTGAAAGAGGGTTTACCTCATTGAGAAAAGTAAGTTAGTATTGGAACATACCTTTGACAAGCCTATCAAACCATCTCACTAACAAGACTACATCAAAAAAACATGGCCCACCTAAAGTCTTATCAGCTGATGAGGAGGCAATAGTTGTTGAATGGGTATTTGGCATGCAAGAATGCAACCTATCAATTTCATTACATTAGTTGAAATTCAAAAGTGGAAGAATTAACATAAATTCGTGTAACACCATTCAAGAATGGCGTCCTTAGAATCTCATGGTGGCGTTGGTTTAAGCAAAGGCACCTTGAAATATCCATTCACTCGGCAAAAGGATTGGATATTTCTAGGGCACAAGGACTAACCCTAGTTGCCTGTAATTATTTTTATGACAATCATTAATCACTATATAGCAAACACAATTATTTTCCAAACCATATATGGAATTGTGATGAAATTGGTATTCAAGTTAGTAGGTAATTTAACACACTAAGTGCTTACAAAAAGGGGATCACAACAAGTCTACAACACGATACCAAAATCAAAGGAATGGATGATAGTCAATTGTGCAATAAATGCAGTTGGAAACATCTTTGGTTTTTACATTTTCAAAGGTGAAAGGATTAGAAAGGATTACATTCAACAATGTATGCCAGGATTTCATATGGCAATGCAAAAAAAAACATGGATGACATGTTATTTGTTCAAGCAATAACCCTCCTCTGATCTTCCTCCGAGTTTTCCTTTAGTGATCTTCTTCTAATCCTCCCTTAATGTGTGTGTGTTTTCTGACCTTGTTTCACAACCTCTATGCGTGCCATGCCTTCCTGATTTTATAATCTCCTATGTGTGTGTGGGTGTGTGTGCATGCCCCTTGCAAGCATTTATTGTGATCCTCAAAAACTTAAAGATTGGTTGAGTGCATTCATGGCAACAACCTTAGGCTCTTCACGTTCTCTTATAAGAAATTGTTGTTCTCCTAGTTGTTACCTTCCTACCTGAGCCTCTTGCTCTCTTCTTTGTTGTTATTGCATTTTTGTAGGAAGTTCATGTTCTCCTACAACAGTTGGTTGTTGCATTCCTACTATAACACACCCCTTATCCAACATCCGAGCTTTTGCCCTATAAAAGAAGAGGGAGGTTACAAGATAGGAGCATATACAAATAGTGCAATAAACCTTTTTGGGCAGATTTAACTTGAACAATCTCTACAAAGTTTTCCAAAAAAGGGTAGTCTTGACTTTGATTTTGATTCAAATTGACAAGATTTGAACCTATGGCCCTCTATACCTTTGTTCTAACCTCATTGTACTCTAGTGTTATATTGCCAAAATTCCAATTGATGGAAAAAGGCACATGGGCTAGCACATCAATTGCAATCTACCTATGCATTTTATCTCTTGCTTCCTTCACATTTGCAAGAGATCAAGCATTCTTGAAAATTTCTCTTTTTCATTTTTCAACTTGCCTTTGGATCCTCATGATATTTGCATTTGTTGTTATAGCTGCTCGTTGTGTGGTCCTGGCTTCCTTCTCCTGCATTTTGATTACTTTTTTTTTGTCTATTACTTTTTTTTACATAACTTTTTGACGTATAATGCCCAAGTATTGGTTTGATGTAACATGAGATTTGGAGGACTCTACTAATGGTTCCATCCCTTTTGTTCTCCTTGTAGGCAAGCTTGGTAGCAACAACATGTTGGCAATAGGTCTTTATTTCTTTATTCAATTAGTACCAAGAGGTTTGCCTTAACACAATAGGCACCTTTTAATTCTAGACGAACATGGATCACATGTTACTCTACAAGCAATTGAGCAAGCATATGAGGTAAGTCTAGATATGATTACCCTTCCATCCCACACTTCCCATGCTTTATAGCCTTTGGATGTTAGCTATTTTAGGCCATTCAAATTTGTTTTTAGCAAGGAAAAAAATGAAAGCATGTTCAAGAACAACCATAAAAAAATAGACAAGGTTACATTAACATGTTAGGTGGATAGAATATTCAATCAGTCGTTATCCAATCAAAACATCAAATTAGGGTTCAAAACGACAAGGATATGGCTTTTAAACCCTAGGGCAATGGACAACCAAAGCAAACCCAATGAACTATATACAACATAATCAAATTTGGACATATCAAATGATCAAGATGGACAATTAGAAGGAACAATAGATGGCAACCAATGGGGCAAAGATAAAATTACAACAGCACTAATCAACATCGCTACAACTTTACAAAATGAAAGTGAATCTACTCAAGATGATCATGTGCAATTAACAACATGATACTATGTCCACGAACCTAGATATGAACATGCTACAAAAGGGAATACATAGGTCAAATCAAACCAGCATGGAAGCTAAAGTTGTTTGCCTTGTTGACCTTACTCAAGAATTAGTAATTGAAGCCAACCTTACCCAATAACCAAAAGCTGAAAATAACTTTGCCTGTGAACCAGCAGCTGAAATAATTGAAATATAGAATGTATTAATTCCAACTTTGCAAGTGCTCAAGGCACCCACAAAGGTTGTGAAACAAGGTTAGAAAACACACACACTAAAGGAAGATCAAAAGAGGATTGATTATCATTAAAGGAGGATCAGAGGAGGATTTGAGGAGGATCGTTTATCAAAATAAGCTTGAAAGAGTATCACCGTTCAAAAGATCATTGCCTTGTGCCTTGCACCGGTGTTTTCCCACATGCACGCATGCTAGTGTAACATTGTGTTAGTGCCTTCCCACACAAAGGAAGATTAGAACCACACTAGTGTCTTCCCACACACACGTGTTGGTGTCTTCTCACACATGACATCATGTGCATTGTTATTGTTGTTTCTTCATGTGCTGCAATACAAGGTTACAATACAATACTAATTGGAGATGCTTTTAGAGTGAGGTCACAAAAAAGGACAGGAAAAGGTTTTTAAACAACTCTCTAGAGCTTGGAAGAAAGAGAGCTTTGGAGAGGTTGGAAGTGAAGAAAGGTGGACACCACATTCCAAACCCTTGACCTTATAAAGTGATGGTGCCTCCAGTTGCTCACTTAGTTAGGGTTAGCCATTCAATATTTTAGGGTTAGTAAACTATTGCATTCCTAAGACCGTAGATTGAAAACTTCTTTTTCAGGTTTTGATCATAGCCATTGGTGTGTGAATCATTTTGAACAAGAAATTGAATGTTTTTAGCATGTGTTAAGTTCACATTGCTCATCCATAGGTGTGCATGTGTTTGTTCATTAGTGGTTTTAATGTTTGATAAGATTTGTATCCAAAGAAAAGAGGTTTTTTACTTGGAAAAATCATAACTTTTTTGTTTCTTTACCAAATTGAACGATTCAAATGGCAAGAGGTTCGTAGCTAGATGGAACACAATTTTGTTTGGGATATCAAGACCATAAGAAGAACACCCAAGGTGCTAGAAGGCTCCAATCTCTTAAGTGTTTGGTGATAAGCATTTCTACCCTATCACTAGCAGAACTAAATAGTTCCTCATGTGAAGTGACAGACAGCTTCCGGTGTAAGCAGCTGGGAGCCACAGCTGAGAGCCTGTGCTCATTAGGGGTAACATTGCAGTGTCCAGCATTCAGTGCAAGGTGGGGGGACCCCTTTAGTTAGGTTTTTGCCAGATGCTTGAAATCAACAAGTTCACCACACTACCCTCCCAGCTACAAATTTTCCACACCCAATAAGAAGCAAGCAGAAGTGTGTGCATGATGGTGGTGGTGGTGGAGGACACTTGAGAAGGGTTCGGAATATCAATAAATTATTACTATGAAAGGGTGGATAAAACTGTGCCCCCAGAATCTCGGCACTTCCTCAGCCACAGTGAATCAGCACCCACCAGCGCACTACGAAGGATGAATGGTAAGTAATCAGGAAACGGTTCCCCGTTCGGTTCCAGTTCTTTAGCTAACCATGATGCTTAGCTCGGCTGCTTTTTTTTCTACCTACCTACTAACAACTCACAAGCAGGTTGCTATTAGGTAGGTAATAAAAACAGCCATTACCAATGTGTAAACCATCTACTTAACTAGTAGTTACCTTATTCCTTACCTACCTACCTATGTATGAGACCTATTTCTTACAAAATTGGTTACCAAGGTGAAACGAAATATTAAGTCAGTTGAGGGGGTAATATTTAGTTAATATTTAGGGGATAATATGCGAAATATTTTGTCACAAATTAAAAATTTTAATTAAAAAAATTCGCCTAAAAGGAGTCACAATACCGGTTTTGTTTGGGGGCGGGGGAGGGGAGGGTGTAGCCACATTTATGTTTACTGGCTACAGTTTTAAGAGTTGCTTGAAATAATCTCCCCAGTTAAGTCAAAATCTGCCTAAAGGATGCTCCTCACCCTGGCCCCATCAGTAAATTGAAAAGACCCGCACTCAGAAATCCTGTCTAAATATGGCGAATATTGTGACAAATTTCAAATTGTGGGTTGAAAACATGGCGAATTTTTTTCCAAAAAGAAAAGGCCAAAAAATATTTTCATGATGTAAATAATGCTTGCTGTTCAGCTTCTGCTGGATGGACAATGTTTTACTATTTCTAGGGTAAATATTCATTATTATACCTATTGTTGTTCCTATTAATTAATTAGATGGGGGTACCTACCACGTGTTTTTTGCCCCTTTTGACAAGGAGCCATTTTGATTGGCCCATCACCGAAAAGGAAAAAAACTAAACTGAAACTTTGGAAACTTCCCCAATCTGGAAGTTTCTATGTGGATGTAGTGGTTCCCCTATGACCAGACAACTTTGGGCAAACCATATGGTTCTATTGGGAACACCATTGAGAACTTGGGGAACATCATTGAGAACAGGTGGAAACGCACTAGGAGCACAAAAATTTTAAAAATTTCTGCCCACACCTTCCCTGCCCCCAAGGAAAAAAGATGGGCCTTCTCATTGGCTGCATGCAAAGTAAACTTGATTGTCACTGTTTTCCCGTAAAACTAGGTAGGAGTTAGGACTCATGTAGGGGCTAGCTATGGTCTACCTATGAAGCTACTAAGGAAATTACCTATGGTAGAGTCTACCTAGGGACTATCTAAACAAAGAGTTATCAAAAGTCTACATAAGGAGTTACATGGGGATTATTTAGGATGTTATATAATGGCTACCTAGGGACCTACCTAAGGATTATTTAAAAAGTTACATAAGATCTAGTTAAATGAATTGATCCTAAGTAATTCTTTAAGTAGGCACTTAAATATCCCTTAACCTAAAAAATCCTTAGCTAAACTCCTAGGTAAGTTTTATGTAACCTTTAGTAGCCCTTAGATATCCCATAACCTAGATAGGTCTCTAGGTGTCTCCCAAAACATAGACAAAAAAGAGAAAAAACTCAAATCCTGGTGCAGTCTGATCTTGCATTTTGATTGTTGTCCTCAGTTTTCACAAGGAAACTCAAGGATAGATAACTTTAGTGTCCATTTCAAAGAGAGTTGATTCTGAGGATTGTCTCATAAATGTGGCAGCACAACATTGGATGAGAGCTCCCCAGTTATATCACATATTTTTGTACTTTCTTTAATTCCTTTTGGCACATTCCTGATGATTAGTTCCCTGAATCTCATAATTCACACTCTTTTGTGTCCCATAACTCAGAAGCTCAATGCTACTATATCATCAATTATGTCCAGTAACTAGCTCGAGCATGTTGATTACCATGCATTGCATGCCTTGACTATTCATACTAACCTGCATGCTCTTGCCAGTTACCTAGTCCAATATACACACTTTTAAACATTTCAACCGATATTTTGTCTCAAACCCATATGACTAAGCATTGACCTCAGAGCATGCCCAATGGCAGCAGAAAATTGGACCTTACAATACTTTTTGAATGAAGACGTACCCAAAGAAACACTGTAAAGCTTCTTTGGGTTGGTAAACGTGCACATATTCGCAGTTCCCGGCAAGAGCAGCTGTAGCAAGAAATGAGTGTTTCTGAGCAATAAATGACCGTTTCTCATTAACAAACTGCAATGATTGGCCCAGGTGGGGAGAGTTAAATAGTCTCTCACTGTGTAGAGTACATCTTTTCAGGCTCATGGGTGCAGGTGGGGGAGAAACTAAACAATGCACACTGGATGTGTCAAATACTGATAAAGCGCTATTGCCGGCCATGGTCTTAGGGGCTTTAGAGTTTAAATAAGCATCTGAGTTACCATTTTATTCACAAACATCATGATTCATAATACAAGTTTAGAAATGCAACTTCTTGTTTCACGGACTTTTTATTCCTTCTATTCAATAAATAAATGGTTTTGGTTGGTGTAGGCCCTCAGCCAGGAGAATTTTTGAGGAGGTTTACTGCAGTTAGTAAAAAGGTACCAAGAGCACTCGTTGGGTGAACCAGCCCCACACTGTTACTGCGGTAAACCTCAAATACACCCCAAATGTTTTTTTAATAGTTGCTTCTAAACATTATAAATACTAGTGTAGCCTATGCCCATTGACCCAAGTGTGAACACATTGAGGGCTTACCTGATTTTTCTATCCAAACTCAATTTTTGCAAATTTTTTGAATTTTCAGCACAAAATCCACTCATGAATCAATATCTTTCACACCTTAGCTCTGAAAATTGTGAAATAAACTCAATTAGATCTGACTCACCAAGGGCTTTTCAACAACACCAAGAAAGCCCCCAAATTCCAATGTAATTTTCAATTTCGATTTTATTTAATTTTCATTGAGAAAATGGTTCAATAGTCAATACCTTATACACTGTAGCTCCAAACAGTCTCAAACCAAGTCAGTGTGCCCATACTCACCAAAAGCTTTCCAAAGATACCAAGAACCCAACATGAAACACATGGTTTAGGAGATCTCATCGCGACAAACAAAACAAAACAAACTACCTTGCTTCATAGATAGATGATGTCCCATAATCAGGATTTGTTCGTGTCCAAAAATAACATTTAATTCAAGGTTAAAGCACTCAAGATGAAGGTACTAGTGTATGTAGGTGCTAGTTTATGGTGGCCCCAAAAGCATTCAGCCTTTTTCTTTTCTTTTTTCTTTTTCTTTTTTTTCAACTGACAAATTTCCTTTGTGAAAAAAATGGTTTTGCCTGGTTTTCTGATGGTGGAAAGTTGAGCCTGTGGCCCCATTGCAAAAGTGAGAACAAAGGGGGAAAATGCAAAGAGCAAAGAAAGACACAAAGAAGGAACATTGAATGGAGTTGCAACAGAACTACACCACACATAGTCTCTTCCCTATTGAAGACTGCCAACGCTGCTAGAAGCTGCCCTTTCTGGGAATTTTCCTTAGAAAGCAAGTATCTTATCACCTTCATCACTCACATTTTCAAGAGAGCAAGTTTTGAGTGAGGGAAAGAGCCCCAAGATATTCAGAAAGAATAAAAAAGGGAGGGTCCCTTCACTCCATCACACAACTTCTAATTGGTTGCATGGAAATTCTATTCCTAAAATTGGCTGCCACTATTTTTGGCCTAGACTAGTAGCTCTTCCTAAGAACACCTTATTTATCCTGTTGTATATTAATTAGTTGGGGGTGCCTCACAAGTACAACTTTTTTTCTTTTGCAATGAGTCAATTTGATTGGCCCATCGCAAACAAAAAAAGTTGAAACTATAGAGACTCCCCAAATTAGAAGATTCTATGCAAAAATGGAGTGTCTCCTCCTTTGGCCCCAAATATATAGGTGACAAAGGGGAGGACTTTGGGCAAAACATATGGGATTAAAGCGAACTGCTACTAGGAACACCCTTTGGGAACACATTGGGAACATAGGGAACATATTGGGAATCTGATGGGAACCCAGTGGGAACTTGTTGGGTTTAGGGTTTAGGGAAAATAGAGCAAGCAAGCAAACAAGAATTCTCAGAGAAACAAGTACATATTCGATATCGACAAAGTTTTCATCCAAAGGATATTATTTGTGCATTTTGTGCACGGACCATTTGAGCAGAGCACAATGACACCGCATCCTCTTTCTCATCCCAACTTCTGTTTATATTATGAAAACGAGACCCAACCGTACATAGGTAATAGCAATAGGGGTGGTGGTGTCGATCATGCCGTTACCCGTCGGTCGGTCGGTCCGTAGGAACATCTCGCGTGACCATCTGGGGCCAGATATCAAGGGCTAGAAAACCATGACATGGTCATCACCTGGCTCACATTCCCACAACAATTGGATACCCTTTGGGAGGGGCTGAGGGGAGGGTTCTATTGGATCCCCAAATGGGGCTTTACTTTGGCATCCTTTAGGAAGTAGACCTTTTTGGTTGTGTTGAAGTGCTCCTCCCTTTTTTGTCAGAATTTCGGGTCTCCCCAACAACCTATAGTGAGATGACACATGAAAATAATGTACATCAAGTGATGCAGATGTGCATTCTTTTTACAATGTGGTACCTTTTTTCCTTTTTTTCCTTTTCTCAATTTTGATAATTTGAATGGTTTGTTCTTTCAAATATTATTTGCATGTTGACGTGTATGGGCTCACTTCCACCCATTCGATGAATTACTCAATTTTATTTATTTTAATAGGTAGTTTGTGGGTGCATACAAAGTTCCCAATTGTAAATCTATTCATATGGTGATAAGTCGAATGTGCTAAATTTGATTGGGCCATCATAACAAATTCACTTTCTAGAATGGTCATGGATGCTCCCACCACATACAAACTTTACCATTGTGTACCTTTGTGTGCAATTGATCGACCATGCAAGTATGAGAGTAGGTATTTTTAAGCAAAGAATGTTCATTACCCCCATAGTTAATTGAAACTAGTGCAACTTGTGCCATTAGCCCAAGTGTGAACTCATTACCCAACTAATTTCTGTTTTCAAAATCAGTCTTTTGCAATTCAGTTGAATTCTTAATTACAAAATGACTCAAAATTCAATATCTCATGCACCTTAGGTCTACAAATTATCAAAATCACCTTAATAGAATTCAATTCTCCTCATTGATAATTTTTGAACAATATGAAGAATGCACCCAAATTTCTCTTAAAGTTTTAGTTTTGATTTTCTTGAAATTTCAATGACAAAATTGTTCAATATTCAATCATTCTTGCATGAACATTATGAAACCACCTTGGTGCACCCTTTCTCACTGAGGGCTCTCCAACAATACCAAGTGTGCAATGAGGGGCACAATGGTCTAGGAGATCTCAATGTAACAAAAATACAAAACAAACAAAATACCTTCATTAATAGATAGAGCTCTTATTATTTAGTTAGGTTGTAGATCATTTTTCTTCTTTAGCAAACTAAATAAAGATGCATGGTTTTGGGTTGTTGCTAGGTTTCACATGCACCCAACCATTCATCATACATATTTAAAAATTTTCAATCGATTTTATGAGAACATTTTAATTTGAGCTAATCGATGGTGATGACAACATTCATCACACCATGTGATTTTGAGCTATATCATTTGTATACACACATCTACTAGTGTGTAGCTAGTGTCAGGGGCTTGAAAAACTAATTTTTCCTTTCAATTTTGTAATTTATTTGATTTTTTTATGACAAAAGCTAGTCAAATTTCAATATCTCCCACTCCTTAGGTCTAATTTTTTTTCTAAGTCATTGTCGTAAAATCCCATTCATTGATGGCTTTCCAACAATACCACAACCATGTCCAAATTTCTTGATAATTTTTTATGATTTTTTTCAATTTCAATAACTTCTCAAAATGGTTGGGTTCATGCATTGAGGGTTATTGTTAGGTTCATGATTATGGATGGTGCCCTTTTTCAGGCACCCATATTTGTGCTCAAACTTGTTCAAAATTACACCTTTAAATGACATGGCTTAAAGGTAACACAAAAAGGATTAATTTTAACCACATTTTATTATGTTAAGAACAAGATTAGAGATTTAATCATGTCCATTAAGGGTGAAATTAGTCATATTGTGCAAGTCAAAATCAACATTTTATGCATATCTAAAGGGCAAAGTGGTGGTTGTTTGATTCCTCTTACAACACCATGCAATTAATCTTGAATCACTAGGTATGCATGAAAGGGTTGCTAGGTGGTGGAGATCCATTGCTATATGAACATGTTACATATAATCTATTACTTTCCTCAACATAGGAAATGACATACAAAGGCATACATGGTGACCATTTTAGGTGCAAGAGAGGTTGTTTGATTTGAACTTTGCAAGAGAAATTTGACAACTTGAGTCACATTGTGCAAGAAAACCAAATGTGGAGGTTGTTTGCTCACACAAGCCAAGACAAGGAGAACAATGTTCACACAAAACAACAAGAAAAGCACGATGTTATAACTAGTGACAGTTTTTATTACAATTTAATTTACAAATAAGAGTGGGATTATGCACAACCTAAAGAATCCCCTCCACCTATCAACTTTGACTATCAAACACCAATAGCACCTATATCAACAAGGTTAAAAAAGTTGAATAGACAAAAGGGGCCAACCAAATGTGATCGAACCCAAGCACACAAACTTACACCTATGATGGTCATGAAAATGCACACCAAAAACCCACCCACCTAAAATGAAATTGAGTAGGCAGGCAAGATTATGTTAATGTTGATTGACAACCACACACTAAGGCTAGGGATCATGTAGAAGGTGGAGCTTTAGGCAATGAAAACCTTGAAAATCCATTTAGTTGACAAAGGAAAATCATGAAAAAAATGGCAACTAAGATCATGCATCCTTGAAGTTTGCAATGGAAAGCATTGAAACTACCTACAATATCCAAATTGCAAGCCAGACCTATGTGTGCTTGTCACATCACTATGAATCACCCATATGGCATTACACAATCTCAAAAAATAGGGGAAGCGAGGGTCTTAAAAAAGAAAAGAAGACCACACTAGTTGAATATGTGAATAAATGCAAGCCCTTGCGCATTTGATCACTCACACAATTACAATTAAAAGTTGTCAAAATTACATAGGTTGACACCTTCCAAGAATGGGATTTGAGGATGGGGATGGTTAAGATGGTTTAGGAAGCACAATCCCAATTGATCCTTGAAAGTTATTCAAGGTTTATAGATAGGGTGTGCAAAAAGGCTTTGCTTAGCAAATGTTGAAACTTTTTATAAGAATCTATTAAATGCTTATAACATTCACAAGGATATACCATTGCAATTATGGAATTGTGATGTATCCCACGCATGCAAGTTGGGCGAATTGGGGGCACACTTGTTCTAACATGAACAAGCTCAAAATCAAAGCATTCATCACATCAAACAAGTAAGAGTGATCATTTATGTTATCATGCATCAATGTAGGAGGCAATTCATTCCTAAATTTTTACATATTTAAAAATAACCCCAATCCTAAATTAAATTGATTTAAAATTCTAACAAAGGTTCTACCTATATCCACTTGTTGAATCTCAACAAAAAAAACCATTTATTGATTACAATAAAAGCATCACGATGACCTCCAAGCAATACAATACATAATTGTATTTAAGTAAAAAATGGTGAAAAAAGAAGCGGCAACCCAAGATTGGGATCACTAGAAAACACATATGTTTGTATCAAAATTGGTGAGAGTTATTAAAAAGGAGAAGGCAATTGTGAAATGAATTTGGTTTGAAAAAAATGCATTGAATAATTTTTTTATGAACAATGGAGCTCTAAATGATGTGTTGAGCAAGGCAATGCATTGCATTTCATGTTAGAATTAATCTACTTCTACCAATAACTACATATTGTGCTCCATTATGTGGGTTACACCCACAATTTGCAAATACAATATAAAACTCACAATTGATAAACAAAAGGTGTGATGAAAAGGAAAAAAATGCATTGCACATTGCTTTGGTTGAACCAAGATGGTTCCCTAGAGTTCAAGGAATCTTGAACTGAACTTTTATAGAATGATGATGAAACTATTTTTAATGTTCAAAGGAAACCAACATTCATAGGAAACCAATGGTTTTTAAGAATGATGCTCATTAGTGGGGTTGCACAGTAATTTTCCAAGGTTTAGGTGTAATTTAGTTAAACTTCATGTAAGCACAACTTTGGGATAACTAAGTGCACATTTTGTGTGATGAGGTGACACACCTCATGTCAAAAACATTTTTTGATTTGTAAGCACAAACTTGTATTTTTTTATCATTGCATCATGGGCTCTAGCCATGTGCTCCCCCTTAAAACCTAAAATAGAATTCCATTTCTATTTTAGTACACTTTCATTTGTTAATAATATGAATTTTTTTTCATATCAAGCTTCTATCACTTGCTATCAAATTGCATTAAATTATCCATTTAAGGTTTGGTTACCTTATGCTTGGTTGCATTCAACAAATGCCACTTGGCCTCATAGGCTGCCACATAGACCTTGGCCCTTCACATAGTGCAAAATTTTATACAACCCACTTAAGTTAGTTGAAAAATGTGGTTTTTCTATAATAAATTTTCATTTGAAAAAATCTATGATAATTATTTGTTATTGTGTTTAGGAGTAGCCTTATAGAGAAGTTGTTTTCATTATCAAGAGGGGTGTTTCAAAAATTGAAATGCTCGCTCCCCAAAAGCAAAATGCCCACAAGAATGGGCATTTTGCTTTTCAAAACACCTACTTTTTTTCCCATGACAAGGTTTTATCCGATGTTGGCAAGTTTTTGATTTTAAACAACCTTAAATCCAAGGTTTAAATTTTTAGTATTGTAATACCTTCACCATTTTGGCATAATTTTCTTTAAAAAAATTGTCAAACTTTTGATATTTTATTTATTATTTGTGTTGAAATTTTAATAAAATCAAAAACCTCAATTGTCAAGTTTTGAAGCACAGACCTCTCATGACAATGACTTTGAAAATGAGACTCTAAACTGTTCCATAACATTGATAAGGCCCTGTTTATTATTTCTTATAATCATTATCTATCGAAAATTTGAAAATTAAAAACCCAAGTGCCGAAGTTAAGATTTCAAATTTAATTGAATATTTGGTAGTTTGTTGGCAAAATCGTAAAGATACTATGATATATCTAAAATTAAAATTTAGTGTTTTGCTACAGTCACCAATGGAACTAAATTGGGTAATCGATTTTTTTAACAAATGAATTAAAACTTGAACCTTTTAAAACATGTTCAAGTTCTTTATGTAGATAAATACAACTTTTTGAAAAAGCAAAAACATGAACCTACTTTTAGGCAAATATCTATTTTTATTTGTTAATTAACATTATATAATCTCTATCTTGATTTGTGATGACTAGTTGAACAAACTAATACTACACAAAATAAATAAATAATATACATATAATGTGTGTAATGAAGATGGAACTAAACATAATTTTAAATTACTCCACGCTCCAATTTTAAACAATTGAAACCAGACGTTTTAGAACTCAAAAATGCTGATCTCAAGACCAGATTAAAGGTTCCTTAACAAACAATTTAAAATTCAAATTTGGACCAAAGTTCTTCTTTAAATCAAAAACTCGGCAACAATAGTTTGTACCTTGGGTAGTGCACCTCTACAGCAAGGCATTCATGGAGCAAGTGGTTAGTTTAGAAATGCCATGGTCGAAGGTTTGTTAAGGAAATATTGGACTGATTTATTTACTGGTTTCAAGGATTGAGAGTGCTTCTTGAAAGCTCCAAACTTTGTCAAGGATCTAAATAGAGATGGATTTATCTCACTTGTTTCATTGTGTTTCAAGCCCTTGAAAATGTTTTCCTAGTATCTCAAAACCTTTGTTACAGATGAAATTAGTCTTAACCTATTTATTTGGTTTCAAGCCCTGGTAGCATAACATTTCCCTAACGCCCTTGAAGCTTTTGTTAGGGACAGGATTGGTCTTGTGTTTGTGTTCAAGCATTGCCCTAACACCCTTGAAGCTTTGTTAGGGACCTAAATTGGTCTTTGGGGGAGGGGGGGGGGGGGGGTTTTTCACCCCTTTTTTGTTTTTTTTTTTTCTTGGTTTTTGAGATTTTTTTACTTTCTTTTTTTAATTCCTCAAAT
>Ga0116227_10004409_pt1 | contig 30600 bp, 20 predicted proteins | sample S1TSphgellanicum_FD_89693 | JGI IMG/M metagenome (GOLD analysis project Ga0116227, IMG submission 89693) | Host-associated microbial communities from peat moss isolated from Minnesota, USA - S1T2_Fb - Sphagnum magellanicum MG | ecosystem: Host-associated > Plants > Peat moss > Unclassified... | reverse complement strand
GTGGAGGAGGGGAAGGTGAAGCACTTGGGTTTGTCTGAAGCTTCTGCATCTGAGATCAGACGTGCACATGCGGTGCACCCAATAACTGCTGTGCAAATGGAATGGTCTTTGTGGACTAGGGATATAGAAGAGGATATTGTTCCTACTTGCAGGTAATATTTGGAATGTCTGGTGAATAGAAATTAAACCAACCCATACAACAAATGAAGCAAAGATTTGAAGATGATTCAGCATTGGCATACCCAATTGTCCAGTGAATTTTAAGCTATATAGTTTTGCTACTTATCAACTGACTTTACAACTTATGGTATTAAGGTTTTCTGTTGAAATCAGTGTATTATATGATCACAAAGAGGATTCTTGGTCAAAAGAGGCATTCACCTTTAGAAGAGTCCTATGCAATTTTCAAATGTGTGAGTCTGAAGTTTCTGATGCAAACTGTTCCTTTGATGACGAGTGCAGAGAGTTGGGGATTGCAATAGTAGCTTACAGTCCACTTGGAAAAGGGTTTTTTGCTGGCTCCAAGTTAACAGGTGCACAAGAAGGTGACATTCGGGCAGTGAGTAATCTATCCCTGGCCTATTCACTAGGGTCTTACTCTTACATTTTGTTATTGTTGATAAGAGCTCTTTTGTTTAGCTGTTGCTCTTGTTTTTGGGACCCTACAGTACATAACTTTTGGATAGATGCTTGAGTAGTCAAGTAGGGATAGCCCAACTTGGAACTTATGAAGGTGAACAACAACATATATCAACATCTAAACAATACATGTCTATGCAGGTTTATTCACCAAAATTCTCAGCTGAAAACATAGAGAAGAATAATGTGTTGCGAGAACGAGTGGTAGCTATTGCTGAGAAGAAGAAATGCTCTCTGAACCAATTGGCACTGGCTTGGGTTATGCACAAGGGCAAAGATGTGGTACCCATTCCGGGCACTACCAAGAGGGCTAACCTAGAATCAAACATTGGGTCTGTAGCCATTTCTTTGACCAAGGAGGAGATCGCAGAGATTGAAGCTGCTGTGCCTGCTAATGAAGTTGCGGGTGAAAGATACAATGAAAGATTGATGAAGGTTACATGGCTTAATGCTGTCAGCCCACCACTTTCATCATGGATGGGCTGAAAGGTATATTAAGTATACAGGAGTCCAAGAAGATCACAGAGATGAAATGGCAAGCTAGAATTTTTAATGTCAAGCAAGAGAGGGAGTTTGAATGCAGAGTGACAAAAGCTTTTGAATGAAGATTTTGTGAAACAGTTGTTGAACACTAAGATCCCAAACATACAAAAAATTGCACATCAGTGACAATGTGTTCTTAAATACTATACTAGCTCCTCACATCTTTCCATGAAAGTCTAATTACAACTAGGCTCTAGATGTGATATATGATGAATTTTACTCCAAAGGGTTATATAACAAACCGCACCCGCTACAATCTAAAAAGATTGTAGCAGTTGTGCAAGATAGGAGTCATGTTATTACTTTGTGTACCTAAATACTAACCATACTGAGGCTACTTCATATTTGGCTTCACTCCATGTATGAGCTTATTACGTGCAGAGTGCATGGTAGTGCCTTTAGGTGCTTTAAACTATCTGTTTTTGTTGTGCATTTTCCAAGAAATAGGAAGTGGAATCTGAGTTCTTTTATTTGAATTCATGAGAATAAATGCCGGTTGTAGTGCATTTCTTTGTATTGAATGTGTGGGTTGTGATGACTTGGGTTCTGTCATGTATCATGTTGATTTGTTTTGGTGTGTCTTTGTGGGTAGTGTTAACCATCTAGCTAATGGAGGCTTCTACCTTCTTTTTTTCTGTATCTGCGGTCAAATTTTGAAATAATCTAACTACTACCATTAGTAATTGATATTTTAAAAAAAATCCGAAGATAAAATATGTTAGGATTTTGACAAGATTAAGACTAAGAATGAACACAAGGATACACAAGAAGACAATCTTAACAATAACGCATACCAAATGGATGGAATATCATTCATGAATGGGGTTGACCACAAAAATTTCATTGGGCATGCATGTGGACGAAATGTGACAACATCAATAATTTGTTAGTTTTATCATGTTGAGATCTCCTAAGCCTCAGCACCCCCTAGCACCAGTGGCAAGCCCTCATTAAGTAGGGGTGCACTGAGGTTGTTTTGTAATATTTAGACTTAAGGTGTAGGAGTTATTGAATTTTGAATAATTTTTGTCATTGAAAATTCAATACAATTGAAATTAAAGTTAGTAGGGAACTATGGGTGCACTCTTGGTACTTTTCACCCTTTTTTGGTGTGAAATTTCGCACGATTGTGAAAATTTAAAACTTTCCTGTTGCAAAGTTTTGGAGAATCATTAAATTTTTGAATTGAATTGTTGAATTAAAATTTTTTTGGTGATTTTTGCTCCAAAACAGAAAACTACCTCTCAAAATCATGAAATCCTTTAAAAAATATTTTTAGATATGACAATTCTTTTTCTAAATAAAAGTATCTTGCAAGCAACAAGAAATTGCTGAGAAGAAGAAATGCTCTCTCAACCAACTGGCACTGGCCTGGGTTATGCACAAGGGCAAAGATGTGGTACCCATTCCGGGCACTACCGAGAAGGGTAACCTCAAATCAAACATTGGATCTGTAGCTGTTACTTTGACTGAGGAGGAGATTGAGGAGGTTGAAGCTGCTGTGCCTGCTGATGAAGTTGCAGGCGAAAGATACCATGAAAGATCCATGAAGCTTACATGGCATCATGTGGTCAGCCCACCATTTTCATCATGGAAGGGCTCAAAGGTATTACAGAAGTCCAAGAAGATCACGGGAGTGAATGCCAAGCTAGGATTTTCAGTGTCAAGCAAGAGAGAGAGTTTGAATGTAGGGTGACAGAATCTTTTGAATACAGAATTTGTAGTACAATTGTTGAACACTAAGATCCCAAACCTATAACTATAATGTACATCACTCAATAACATATTCTCAAACATTGTCTTTCCATCAAAGTCTAATTAAAACTACGCTCTAGATGTGATCTATAATAATTTATATCAAAGGGTATAACAACCACATCCACTTCATTAACAGCTTCTGCAAGTAGCTAAAAATCTCAGGGGCATCTGTTGTTGACACTATTAGACTAGCAATTAATACAAAATTGTCTCCGGGAAGATGAGAGTGAGTTACATGATAAGAGATTGCTCCAAACAGACCAGCCACAGATATGTAAATCTTTAGTTGTTTGAACTGTCAAAGGATGTATGTTATAGTACACCATGAGATAATCTTTAGAGAAGAACTCATTCCTCATAAATTAGACATGAGGACTATCATGCTTCATTCAATTCATTAGACTTTCTCCTGTTTTGTGCGATGTTATCAACATAGGTATTGCAAATTGTTGCCAATGCTTGTTGGGCAAAAGGATTGCAGCTGTTGTGGAAAATGGGAGTCATGTTATTACATAGTGAGGCTATTTCATATTTGGCTTCACTCCATGTATGGGTTTCTTGCGTGCAGAGGCCATGGTAATGCCTTCAGGTGTCTTGTACTAGATATCTATATTTGTTGTGGATTTTGCATGCAATAGGGACTGAGGACTAAGTTCTTTTTATTTGAATTTGTGAGATTAAACTCTTGTTGCAGTGCATTTCTTGGTATTGATCTTGTGGTTTGTGATGATATGGGTTGCATTGTGTCATGTTGATGTGTCTTGATGTCTTTGTGGGTAGTGTTTACAATCTATAGCTACTGGGGGCTTCTACCTTTTGTTTTTTTTCTCCATAATCAAAATTTGAAATAATCTAACTAGTACCACTCGTAATTGACATTGCAAAAAAAACCTAAATATGAAAACACTTTAGGATTTTGACAAGATTAAGACCATGAATGCAGTGTCCTTTTCTAAGCATTATCTCCTAGATCAAAACTTGAAACTCCATTTTTGTACTAATTGGTTCTAGTAACACATTGCATGGACCCAAAAAATCACATGGTTGTGATCACAATCCCAAGGCCGTGATACCTATGATAACCAAGTGAAGTGCAATGGATGGAAGGCCCTTGGCAAAGGGGGGCATCCAAATGTGTTGGGAACCTAGGGGCTTTGAAGTCATGGGTGTAAAAATGGGCTCCCTAAATTCAAGAGTGGTTAGAAAGTGTCCACATTCCCCCCACAATGATGTTTCTTCTGATTTCTATGTTCAAAAAGTTACAAGCCTGAAATAGGCAAAGAGAGGGCTAGAGCCAAGGCCAAGAACTTGGGTCCCTCCAGATTAAAGCCCTGAAGAGCAAGACAAAGAACCCTCAACATTAATGTTTCCTCAAGAATTTGGAGTGCGACTCCAAGACAATCAATCTCTCTATAAGAGAAAACCTTACATTGTGTGATCTCTCTATTTACCACCTGTTTCCCACTCATCCCAAAATTGATGTCCCAAGGATCTGGCCGTAATGTGTCTTTTGACTTACACACCACACTTTTGCACACAATTGTGCATTTGCTTGCAACATATCTGCGAAACTGTAGAGAAATCTTCATGACAACACTTTGAAGGTAACATGACACTGAGTGCAGTCATAACCTTCTGAGAGTCGCTCCCAAAGTGTTAGACCATCACCTTCATCACTAATAGTAGTGATGAGCTGCCATGACTACTCACTGACTTCATCAGCTCCTGTCAACAGGTGCAGATAAGTATAGAATAATTGGCTCAAAGTTTTGTGCCAATCAATATACAAAATCTGTGTCCTGCATTTCCGCCATCTCATGATGTTGGCTAGCACTTGAGAGACATCTGCCTACAATATACACTATTAGGAGATTGGTTCAAGGATCTGGCCTTTCATTTATGGAAATGATAGGGATGACCCATGAGACAAGTGGGTTGCCAGCCCGAGACACTCATTGTGCACCATTTATATTGCTTACTGCTGTTTTGAGGTTCCACCACCAAAGGAGTTATAAGCAAGACCAGGGTTTTGTTCATGCAAATAGAAGTTCACTTCTGCAGGTGATAGGATGTGTATAGCCCGCACTGTGCTCACAAATACCCTGCAACAGCAAGCAACCAAGAGAATTCAATCTAGGATTTGGAAACTTCCATTATAAATCTAGTCAAATATAATCTCTCCAGCATGTATCTCAGGGGATGGTGGGGCAAAGAAAAGCAGGATTGGGGTTAGTGAAACATACTCCCAGGGGTCATCACCAACAAGAAGAAGGTCATCTTCATTGTCACGGAACACTAATTGCCACCCATGTTCTTGGTCAAGCTGGCACTCCAGATTAAACATGTCCACTAGCTCACGCTGCAACTCTACATAATTACTAAACCGGTTTACATTAATTGCCCGTGTTATAGATCCAAGCTTGTACACCTGATAGAGAAACCCATTCACAGCCCACAAACATCCATCATCACCAGACTTATAGCAATCCAAGAAATCACCATTTTGAAGAAGAGTTTAAGAACCTATATTGAGCAGTGAAATCACTGGGCCTGACACAACACATTGACCAGACATCCAAGAGAATCCCCACCTTTGTGAAACTTCGGACCACCTTAGGAGGACAACTAGCACCCCCCTGCAGAAATAGACTGTTGTCCAGGCCGTCATTTGCATTTGCACTCAGGGTATTGAATGGACTTGGCTCTACACCTGAGCTGGATGAAGAGCAGTATGGCCCCTGTACTGATCGTTCCCCATGAACCTCGCTCCGCAGTGAATGTGCCTTGCTCTGCCTTGAGTTGACCAATGAACATGACTTGGTAGACCCCAATGACACCAGAGGGTTCTGCGTATCAAACTGAGTTTGTGACTCCTGCTCTGCATCTCCATCCCGATGTATACCTTGACATTGCCCAAGTTGCCCTTGAGGCATGGATATGAGGCCCCTTTGGGTCCCAAACTCTGGGACTGAGGGTGAATAAATAGGCCCACCACCCATTGAAGATCCAGAGGTTGAGGGCCTGTCTATCCTCTGCTGCAAGTGCGATGCACTTCCATTTGGTTGGGCTCCTGTGTATGTGCAAGGTTCATGCACAGACGAGTACCATGAAGTTGGCACCTGCAGCATTGTCACACCCTTTTGACACATTGTTGAACTGTTCCATTGTAAAAGTTGAGACCTATATCCTACCAATATATGTCTATGAAATTTCAGAGAAAACAACAGGAAGAAACACACATATTTTGCAAAAGAGATGATGCTTATTACTGGTTCCAGGTTACAATAACACAGTTACTTCATTCCTTGTGGTGATGATCGAACAATGGGGGTATCCATCCATGACAAGGACTGACCAGTAGTGGTTCACGGAGCAGCGCATTGTTTCCACCAGAAAATCCTTCTTGTTGTGGCATCCTGTTTTGAATCCCATTTTGAGACAGGTGTCCCTGAGGAAGATGTTGGGATGCATGTCCACCTTGTTGCTGAACATTCTGCAAACATTTGGCAGCCCCTTGTTGCTGCATCATCCCATTCTGCAAGTCACCATGCAAACCAGTTTGCAAACTACTTTCCAAACCCATCTGCATCCCATTTTGCAACCCATTTTGCAGTGCATGATTTGCAGATTTTTGATGCGCAACCCTTTGTGAAGTGTGTGATGGGTGTTGTGATGTTCCATTCACGGGGGCACCTTGTCCATTTTGTGTCTGTGAAGCACTACTTTGAGGCCTGTTTTGGGATCCTTGTTGTTGCTGAAGAGTGCCCGTGTGTGATGACAGTTGGCCACCCCCTTGTTGATGAACTATCCCAATTTGAGCATTATGCACTGACGGTTGCTGAAGAACTACACTTGAGGAGGAATGTACAGACTGTTGTGGCAGAACATTTTTCAAGCTGTGGACCCCTCCTTGTTGAAGAAACCCATTCTGAGAGCCATGAAACATGCTGGAGTATGTGCCTTGGTCACCTTCCACTTCCAGAAGCTGTATTGGGTTGTTGTTGCAAGTGCGCAAAACTGTTGCATTTTGGAGAGTGGAGTATGAACTTAGAGTGGAGGAAGAAGTTGGAGGGGCTCCATTATGCAAATCAGACCCAGCATAAAGAGTGGATGATTGAATGAGAGGAGGGAGAAGACCAGGTGATTGTGCTAATTGGTTAGGTGAATGCTCCTGCAGAGACCTAGCAGCAGGAGTAGTAGTTAGCGCTGGCAGCTGCCCTATTGGTTCAGAACAAGCTTGCTGCTGTTGCTGTATTCCATACTTCCCTTGCTTTTGCTGCAATTGGCTTTGGAGAAAGAGCTTTGATGGATCATTGCTCTGAAGATCCTGTCATCCAGTATGATGAGAAAAAATTAGAACTCTACAGGGATTTTGATTGTGTCCTGGGAAGCCAAGTTTTGCTGGAACAATTTCTACAGATTTTTGCATTTCCCCACATACCTGCAAAGCTGGAGCAGGCATAACTTTCTGTTGCATGTTGAATGAAGGGACATTTGCAGTGGTTGCCACCACATCTATCTTCTGTTCCTGTTGCATCCGATTCCAGTTGTCCACCACAGGCCCCTGGAATTGTGGGTATTGGAATCCTTGTTGTTTTGGGCCACTGTCCATCCTTACTGGCCTTTGCTGCCATTGCTGTTGGCCTTTCAAGTTATCTTTCACATCTTCCTCAGACAGGAAGCCATCCCGCTTCCTTTTTCCCTGTTATCATCAAACCCAAATGTAAGTGATTGAATAAGTATTGCAGTTTTTTCTCCTATGTTAGCTCTAAGTCAGGATCCTGCAATTACAAGTTTTCAATTGCTGAAAAGCAGTGGTCTGGCCAAGAATTTATGCAGTGGCAGCTATCAATGAAGGTAGTACAGTGGATTTGAAAAGCTATATCAGAGGCAAAATGGCCTAAGTGCAACCCCACCGGTGCACTGTAAAGCAACTTTTGGAGGAAGTAAAGTCAAAACATGCCAGTTTGGCTTAGCAAAATGGTTTTCACCCAGCATTTTTGCACAGGATGCTGAGGCTGGCAAAAAAGGCATAGCAAAGCCTAACACCTGCTGTTGATTGGCTAGATGGTTTGATTGGTCCACAGGTGGGTTGCTATTAGTAGTCTCCCATTTTGCAGTCCCAGTTTCAGTTTTATCGGTGAGGTCAGGGAAAAATAAAATAAAATCTTGGATGTGAGCAATACTGTTTCAAGGCCACATACTGACATGGGTAGAGATGTTCTAATGAGTTGAGTTCCCACACAGCTAATGAAGTATTCAAACAACTTTCACCCTGTTCTATGACTAAACATTTTCTGAATTGATCTTGGAACAACAAATATGAACCTAGGAATATATACATCTGTGTAAATTTTCGACCTTCTAGCTCACTGAATGCATTATGAAATCAGCGCTCCACAATGCAAGGAACATGGGACTTATGTCCTAAAACAGCATGGTGAAGTTCATCAATACCTTGAAAGCTGAAAGGCTCCCAAGTGTAGGGCTATAGCATGATAACTATGAGCTCATTTTCAGCTTGATGCACATGATGAAGTCTTTGGGTATCTCTAGTGAAACCTAGGATCTTGGATTTGGTGTTACAGAAGTACAAGGAATTGGCCAAAAGAGCTCACCCCTGCAGCAACTTTAAGCATGCCATTCTCCATTGAAGCTTTGGCTCCCACACAGATTATGCTCCCCTAGTTGTCAACACTGCAGCACAGTGCTCAAGCCCATTTCTGTTCCCACCTCCTGCTGTTGCTGCAAGAACCACAAGAACAAAGTACTTCAGGACATCACCCGAGAGAGTGAAGATCTTGGGAGCCCCCTCGTGTCCCTGCTTTTCAGTAAGCCTCAAAGCTATCAAAGTGTCAAGCCAGACTTGCAAAATATGTCAAAAAACACTAAGACAAAAATTAGGAGAGGTTAGAGGATTTGATCAGAAGCCACTTGATATTTGAACTTTTGCAACAGGGAGACAAATTGGTCCAATTCATTCTTCAGCTTGGGTGTTGCAAAAAGGAACAGAGGAATTTCACAGTTACAAGATGGGTGGTGGCATGCTCTCAGATAGATGAGATTTTTCAAGGAGCATGAAATGGGCAACAACCAAATCAAAAGATTACATAGCACTTGAGGTTTTCATATACATTTAAGCACTGAAAAAATCTTTATGAACAAGAGAGAGGGCTCTGGTTCCAAAAGAGTTGGAACACTAGAAGCAAACTCCAAGCCATAATTTCCGAGGAATCTATCCACAATTAGGACAGAACCATGTTGCTTGAGAAAAACAAACATGTCATGAAGACTGGCATGGACAGAAGTGCATCAAGACCTACAATATCATGACACTACATAAACTGTAATCATGCCAAAATCTTTGCAAGAACACAACTGTGAGTCTCGTGCCCAATTACCAAAGAAGGTCAAATCATCAACTCCTCTGCATTATCCCTCTGGATGCCTGAAGTGCATCTCCGAGATCAATATGTTGAAGAGGATGATGCAGGGGTACAGTCTGAGGCCATCATTCTCCATAGGCATCATGGTGCCCTCTAATCAACATGTAAGTATCCAGTTTACTTGTTTCTGCTGAAGCACTACCCTCTTTGTCCATGCACTCAAAGCCATGCTGCTATGTCTGATGCATCAAGATAAAAAACATGTGTAGGTGGCTTTCATTATTCAGAGAGAGAAAACTGACCCTCCAATTTACCTCCCTTTTCTCTCAAACCATCCTCTAGTTCAAAAACCAAACAAATGCTCCCACACAAGCTATGGACATGTTCTACAAATCCTGAACTTTGTGTAAGAAAAGGGAATTGTTGCAAGCTCAACTAGGATCATTTGAAGCAGTGCAGTACAAAAGCAAAACAAGATGGTTTATGTTTGTGTTGCAACTGGCTTTAGAAGTCTTAGTTTTTCAATGGCAGATTATTATCGCTATAATACTTTCCCCCAGCTCAAAAGCTCAAAACTAATTCAGCCATGCTGACACATACTGATGAAAGTGAAGAAAGCTTGGAAATTTGTTAAGCAGAATGGAAGAGAAAGAGCCCCGGCTTTCTTTCTTACTGCAACAACAAAATAAGAGTAAAAAAGAATGGAACAAGCAAAAGGTGGGGGAGGGGAGAGGGGGGTCATATAGGTTCACTCCATATCCAGACATCATCATCAATCCCTCCTGGACTTCTGGTATTGGAACCCAAAGAAAGCGGTGTGTACTATCATGTGACACAGTTGATTGGTTTGCATTGAGCTGTTTTGTTTGGTTGTTATAGGCCCCACCATGATGATTGCAAAAAATTGTTCAAAATTTGCCCCTAAAAAACATTAATTATAACAAAAGCTTGCAAAAAGGTTCAAATTTTGAAAAACCCCCCCCCCCCCCCCGCCCCCCCCCCCCCAAAAAGAAAAACCTAATAATAAAACCTTCCTATTCTGCTGTTATGACAGATCAACTCTATTGTTGTTGTTTTTATTTGCCCTTAACCCCATCAAAGACTCGCAAGAAACTCTGCCATCAACAAGATTAGACATGTGGGTGAACAGGAAAACTCACAGAAGTGGCAGAAAATCCATTCTCTTTCCTACAACTGTGTGTGTGTGTGTGTGTGGGACCTTCCAAAAGCAATTGGGGTTTCACTATTGTAAAGGTTTTTGGATTCTTCTCTCTCTCTCTCTCTCTCTCTCTCTCTCAACAGAGTTTCCTGTTCATTTTCTGTACTCACAAAACTTCTAAAAGCCTGCAAAAGCCTGCAAAGCTTAGGGGCATCTTTGGAGATGGGGGGGAAAGGAAGAAACCAAAAAAACTGTAAGAAACAGATTTCACCATTCAAGACAAAGTCCAACAAGAACCAACCTCATGGATTTATTTTTGATTTGTTTTGCCTTTCTTTTCTTTTTCCCTGGTTTTGGAACTTCGTGGGTGGGTCCCAGGAGCAGCAACAGTAGCAGAAGGATCAGCTCGAGAGAATGGATCATCCATTGATGGAAGCAAGCGGGGGGGGACGCACGAAGCATGGGAAAGCGTTGGTAGAATTATAGGTCCATGACCAATTCTAAAGAATCCTAGAATAGGATTGATGCATCAGCAGCAGCAGCAGTAGATGACAACGCTGGAAACATGGGGGTGGTGGGGTCAGAAATCCTGCTCATCTGCAGGCATCTGTGAGTTTGGTTTCTTCTAGATCAGTAAGCTAGACTTGCTCTAAGTCTTGCTCTTCTTTCCCCGCATTTTCAGGCTTTTGGACCGTGGTCACTCTGAAGCTCAACAGAAGTCGAAAAAAAATGTACATATGCATGAGCTACCGAGTTGTGTTTTGAGGCCAGAATTTCTCATGCAAGTCTTGGAGCGCATTATTTAGGTCATAGCTGCAGCTCTTACGACGAAATCTCATTTCGAAGAAAAGAGCTTGTTTCTCTCTCAGCTGAGTGATGGATCCGGACAACAAGAATTTTTTTTGACGAGGATTCAACGACATCATCATCATCATCATCATGGTTGGAAGTTGGACGTTAGAGTAAATTTCTCAGCTACTGGTTAACTCTTATGATAATAATGCTAAGAGCTTTTTGCAAACTTAGATGCACATTGGTGTTTTCTTCAGCTCTAGACAGAATATACTAGAGTTGCAGATTTCGAGAAGTACCTTCGATTGCTCATCAACTACTTGCTTGTTTGGTCCTTCAGCTCCCAGCTTGGCGCTTACTGTACAGCTTGTAAGCCAGTTGATCGACAAATTCTTGACCACCCAGCAGCTGGTCCAGTTTCCCTTCTTTGCTGTGCACTCCGTCTCCATCTGTGTGCACTTCATAGATGACGGGGCTGTCACCTCGACATAATTCAGAATCGTCTTGTCTCATAAGACTGTGTTCAAGATTGCTTGTCCAGATTCATAACAGAAGATGGGAAACGACAGTAGACTTGCCGGATTCTCTCAGAATCTGCGGCTGGGCACGAAAGGATTATAAGAACAGAGAAAAGAGAAGATGAAGCTCTGGACGTCAGCTAGCCAAGTTGGTCTTATAGCTTCCTTGAGTGCCTACAAGTTCACTCGCTTTGGGGTTTATCCTCCGCAGCTGCTGCGGCTCATGCGTACAGCAGCTCAGCAACAAAAGCTGCGCCGGCATGCATGCATGCATGCACTCAGACGTCCTTTCTTCTTCCACTTGCGCCAGCGGCTGATTCCCAAACGCTCCAGTTTCCGAGCTCTACATTATTGTTTTCTTCTTCCTCTCAGGCGCTGATCTCGCCGGGCACACATCAGCCGCGCGCTGTTGGTTTACAAAAGAATTACACAGAAAGACAGACATCCAGCTGCTGCTCCCCGAGACGAATTCCTAATATCCCCGGCCTCCGGTCACCATACCTTCAAACCACCAATGCATATTCAACAGCAATTGTTTTGCAGCAGCTTTTCTTGCACATCTCGCCTACTTCTGGTCTCCTGAAGATCTCCTGTTCATTTTCCACTGTTGGCAAGCAGAGGTGCTTTGCATAGATGAGTTCTCATGTCGACCAGCACAAAGTCGAAAGCAGCCGCAGCAGCAACTCTAGTTACAACACCAACCTCGGAGTCATAAGAAAACGCAGACCAAACAATGCTAGCAGCTAGTAGCGCAAAACACGAGCTAACACAAGAGATCTCAATGTACAAGACAGTACACAAAGCAACAAACCACAAAAAAACAGATCAACAACAACAAGATTCGGCTCTGTGCAGCAGCAGCAGCAGCAGCAATAGACTGTTAATGATCATTGCCTGCCTAAGACATTAGGCGGTCATCGTGCAGCACGACGTAAAACAAAACATTTTCTTGACTAGGATTTGCAAACACACGGTAGTACAATTGAGAAAGCATGAAAAAATTGTTTGCAGTTATGCCAAATTCATTTGCTGCTTTGCTTCTGCTTCTCGAATCCAGTGTAAGAGACCAACTTACTGCAACAACACGTGGTATTCAGGTGTAAACTAGTCTAGACACACTTACCGAAAGATCATGAACTTGCAAGTCAGAAGTCTAGTTAGGGAGACAAAGTCAGAAAGCAGCTGGTGATGCAGGCAGTCCTAAGCTGATTTTAGTCTAGACTTGTGAGCAGTTCCATCAATCCGGCATTGTTGCAGGAAGACTTGTTGTATCTCACAAGTCAGTAGTACTGACTTCCTACATCATTTTCTTCTCCACCAAATTTGTCTGGTCTCTTTGATGAATCAAACATCAGTTACTGCTTCTTCTGCAGCACAAACAATTTGTTTGTGCTGCAGCAGCAAAGTCTGTTGGTTTGTGCAGCAGCTCACTATATTTGGGGGACCCAGTCTGACCAACCTCTACTAGCGTAGTCCAGCTTCCCACCTCTCCTTTCCTTCCGGCCCACCCAGATCCCACCAAAAAGCAAGAAGTAAAAAAAGGATCTGACATGGTGAGCTGTGAAGCAAAGCAAAGGTTCCAAATTGAAGGCAGTTATTGCTGCTGCCAGGGAAGTAAAGATTGCTGCTGCTGCTGCTGCTGCTGCAGGTGGACCCTCATCTTCTTTCTCTCTCTCTCTCTCCTCTTTTGTTTCGCTCTCAAGTCTCAACCTCCACATTCATGACCAGAGGACTGGATCACTTGGACCTGATCATGTGGAAAGGTTTGATCCCTTGGATGGATCACTTTCGACCGATCAGTTGGAAAGTTTGAAACAGTGTGGGGCAGGTACCCGGTTCAGGCAAGTGAGAACTGCTGGTTCCAGTTCAGGTGAGAAAGATCAAATGAAAATTGGGTCTGATTTTTGGAACCGGTTCTAGAGAGAGAGAATCAATTTTTTTTGTTTTGAAGAACTGAACCTGGAACCAAGATCTTTGCAAAAGAATAGACCCGGGGGACTCATAGGAGGTTAATCAGCAGTTAACCATTGGAGATATTCTGAAACCAGATCAGAACCAGACCCAGAAGCAAATTCCTGACTCCATTTATGTCTGCAACCGAAACTTGAATCAAAATGTTCTAATTTTTATGTTATAACCAGAATTGATGGTTCTTCATAAAAAGAAAGAATCGTCCAACACTCATTTGCATGAATGTACAAACCAGTGTTGGCAAGTTTAGGTTATTTGTCAAGTGAAGGTTCAGCTTGTAGGTTATGTTTTGAGATATCTGGAACATAGGTTCAAAAGCCCAAACCTTAAAACTGTCTCTTTTGAAAATTGGAATTAGAACCTGAACTGGGGCTTGAACTGTCTTTGTAAAAGAGGTTCAGGTTCATTGAAGATATAAGATCAAGGTTTTTGAAGAGTGCTTCCCCTCTCTCAAAGAATCAACCCACTGCCTTCCAAATGGTTAAAAAATAATGGGTTTGATGTCTTATATCATTGGCTATTAGGATTTTGTTTTCTTGATTGTGTACCTCCTCAATTTTGTTCTTGATTAATTCCCCCACTCCTCATGAGTGTGAGAGTACCGTATTATGTAAGTTATTAATTTTTGTTTGGTGCAATGTATATGGAATGGAATCGATTCTTAACCTGAACTGAGTTTCAAGTTCTTGGGAAGTCTCCAGAATGGAAAGTTTTCAAAATCTAGAAAGAATCCAAAACCCTGCACCAAAGGTTCCATGAAGTAAAAATAAAACAAAAAACTGGAACTAAAGGTTCCTTTCAAAATCAAGAACCAGACAACACTGGTTTTGTACCAAGAGGATAAACTTTTTTGTCTGAAGTGGACTGCATCACAGCTTTGAGATTTTGAACCAATTAGAGGGACTGGATCACGTGCAGCATTTGAGCTACGAAGACTGGATCGCTTGGAAAGTGTGACTAGTCAAAGAGGACTGGGTCACTTGGAGAGTTTGAACCAAGAGGACTGGTTCATTTGGAAAGTTTGAACCAAGAGGACGAGATCCTTGGTCCCAACTTTGAACCCAACAGGACTGGATCACTCGTAGAGTTTGAATCAACAGGACTAGATCACTTGTTGAGTTTGAACCAAGAGGACTAGATCATTGGGAAAGTTCGGACCAAGAGGACTGGATCCTTTGGAAGGTTGAACCCACCAGAAGGGGGGGAAAGTTTGGACCAAGAGGACTAGATCCTTTGGAAGGTTGAACCCACCAGAAGGGGGGGAAAGTTTGAACTTTTTCAGCAGAGGAGAAGAAATCTGTTTCACCAGCTTTGATTTGATGCCTTTTTCTCCAATCAGTCAATCAAAGCAAATGTCTCTGCAGGCTCCAGTCATTTGGTTTTTAGTTAGGCTCCAGTTGTTGTTGCTGTTGACCCAGGAGTTTTTTTTGTATACTTTGTTGTTTCTTTAAATTTTCTATTCCTTGTTTCTTTTGCAGTTTGATTGACTGGTCAATTGTGCGTCTTTGTTTATATGTACAATCACACAACAACTACATCTGGCTTTTGCTCCCGTACTAATCACTTTTGCCTAGGGGCTGTACGGGGCTGTTCTTGCGCTCTTGCTCCAGAGAGCACTTTTATTGAAGGGGGCCATTCGTGTGGGAGGCAATGCTTTTTTTTCCCAATTTTGTGATGTTGCTCAAGTGGTTGTCACACATAGTATTTTTAGTCAAATTTGATTGTAATCAAAACATGAAAGAAGAAATTCTCAAGCACCCTTTCATATCCTAGGCAATAGTGGTGAATTTTGGCCCCCCAAAAAATCATTTTTGGGGAAATTTTCCAAAAAAAAAAAGTGTATTTGTGACAGAATATTCCTTTCTAAGAACAGTTTTCGCAAAATAGTGAAAACTCATCACAAAGAAAATCATTGGTGGAGGATGTTAAACACTTCCTACAAAGAAGTTTGTGGGTGTTAGTGTGCCAGTGTTAGTGCACAGAACTGCACCGTTCCTAGAGGTGCAAGACATGCAAGGTGAATTTTTTGTTGAAAAAATGTCCTGCTCCATGCAGGCAATTTTAGTAGATCTGTTACCACATAGCTAGGACCAGGAATCAACCCAGCAGCTTAAGTAGTTCCAGCTGGTTTTGGTTAGGCTTCTTTTACTTAATTTCATTTAATTTTTCTGCCATCAGTCCAATCCTGAAGCAGAAACCATTTGATTATGCACCCACGCCTGCAAAGCTCGAAGGAGTGAAAGGGTGTTTAGTGTCATCCAGACCGCCTGGTCTTGAGTAGCCATTTTATGCACAAATGGTTTTGGTCTTGTTGTTTACTGTTTACTCCCATGTAGTCAATTTTTTTGTGAAAAATTTAGCAATGTTGCAAAATCTGAAAATGAGCTGTGACCCTCTGAAAGGGGTTTGTGGGGAAAAAAATTCCCTACTTTTCTGGTGAACTTTTAGCTTCTAATTCGGCTCATAGCCAAACCTGGCCAAATCTTCCTGTGAATGGTTGCCAGTATGGTTACATCACACCTGGCTAAATCTTCCTATGGATGGTTGCCATCACAAAATCGAAGAAAAAAACACTGCTCCCCATCCTGTCAAGAGAGCATTCTCTTGTACAAAGTACACACTCTCTAGTGGGAAATTGAACAAAGGCAACAGTAAGTAAGTTATCAACAGAAAGTTTGTGATTGTTGTGTGCATTATTCTGTATGTGTGTGTGTCTATTGGGTTGTGTGTCAGCCGACGATTTATCCCAGTGCTATTTTGAAGGATTTTTTTTAATGTTGCCTAAGTGAGATCATCATAGTAACATGTAGAAAAAATGATGATCATCCTTAGGAAGATGTAGCAAAATCTGGCTATAAAGGAGATTTGAAGTACAAATCTTTAATCAACCTTCTATATTCGTGGCTCACACTGAAAACTAAATTTAGAAATCTTGCAATTTGTACAACCATTTCTTTTTCTTACTTTTCAACAACGGAAACCCTCAAAAATCACTTACTTCATTTCTGGATTTTTTATTTCTGTTTTTGGCAAAGCTTTTCCAGTAAAAGAAGGCGGATCTACACACTATTCTCAATGGTTTTCCCCATGAACAGTTACAGTACTTTGAGGAAGAAGACGACATTTTGTTTGTTGTGGTGACAGAATGTGCTTGCTTGTCTTTTTGTCTTCTGGCTAAATCCAATCTGGCAACTTGGCTTTCAAAAATTTGCACTAAAGATGGGTTGGGTTGAGTTAGGTAGGATTGGGTTGGGTTGAGTTAGGTGGGATGAGTTGGGCTGGACTGGGTTTTGGAGAGTTGGGGGGGTGGGGGTTAGGAAAGGGAGGAGGAGGAGAGCTGTTACTGATTCCTAGCCTGACATGCAATTAGCAAGCAGATATCCATTTTTTAATATGTTGCTGCAGCTGTGCTCTTGTTAATAATTGAGTGCCATGCACCAAAACTCAAATGCAGTTGGTTACAAAGTCAGCTGTATTTGAGGCCATCATTGGTGATAACAATACGTATGCCCACCCCACTGTTTCATATCTCTTCCACCATCTGCTAACACCTTGTGTCACATGATGCACAGGATTCAATCAATGGAACTGGGTAAAAAACATGTCAAAACTAGGGTCTAAATTTGTATCCATTTGACCCCATCAACAACAACTACTATGGTAGAACAGCCCATGAGCGATCACTTAAGGTAGCGTTTGCTTGTCGTTTTTGTAGGAGGGCCCCTTTGTTTATAGTGTCCAAAGAGTAGATGAAGCCCTCCTCTTGGTGCATCTATAATAAAATAAAATCGGCAAAAATGAACTGGAGGTGAGGAAGTTATGGCCCCCCCCCCAAGTAGAGGGGTCATTTTTTATAAAAAAAACCAGACCAAACAGCTCATAGCCTACTTCCGATCCCCTCAAAAAATCTTTAAATATTACTCTGTTGCTTTTAGAGTTGGAAGATGATTTGTAGAGCTTAAGATGGTGATTTCAAAGTAGTTTAAATCACTCAATTTGAACCAAAAGTGAGAAAGTTATGCACTGATGAAATAAGAGGGGTCAAAATGAAGAAAAATCATGTTTTGTAATTTGAAAAAACATATTTTCTTTACTGCTCTTTTTTGGGTGGTCCTTTCGCTTTGCATTTCCAAGATGATTTGTAAAGCTTGAGAATGCGTTCCTATAACATTTTAAATCATTCAAAATGGAGAAGAATTGACAAAGATTTGCCAAAGTGATTGGTGATAGGCTAGTGATCGGTGGTGAGCCACTCTACCCTACTACAATGAGCCTATGCCAGATGGAAATGTATCAAGAGTGGATGCCCAGGTGCTTTATTATGTACTGATATTTGGCACTTCTTCTTTGCCAAATATTTATTTATTTTCGAAAATTAAGTTTGGCAGTTTCAAATTGATTCTTTTAAATTTTCAATAATTGAGGAATAAGTGTGCAAAATACATCATTTGTTGTGCAGTTGTAACAGTAACCCAACGGTTTTCAATTTTCAACAATTTGGACAATTTTCAATAAAAATTTCTCTTTTTTTCAGCTAAACTGTTTACAATGTATTTTGTGCGGAACATCAGTTGTAGGTACAGTAAGTTAGTTAATTGTCTTCCCTCCCCCCTCGCCCCCCTGAAATCTGAACCAAATGTTGCCATGAGGAGGATTTGATCTCACATTGAAATAGAGCTCTAGAAAATGAAAAACCCAACAAACAGATAAAGGCTATCCCAATTTGTATGAGTCATTCTGTCCATATGAATGCAAACTAAGATGGATTATAATCAGACCCACTTGGGAGCTTCAATGTTGAGGACAAATGGAGGGCCATGAAAATACAATTTTAAAATGGCCATCTGGAACTCTTAAAACAGACTCTTATCCAGAGGCTAGTTTTTAAGAATCAAAAAGAGTCAAGTAACCAGCAACCCAAGGAAAGGGCACGTGGGTGCAAGCTCCATAATCAATTGCCAGCCTGATCTGAACAATTTTCACTGACATTTTTACTCAAATGTGGGTGGCATACAAAGGCATTAGGGGTGCTTTGGACCCTCAAGTATTACATGAGCAACCCCACCAGAACATACAAGACATCTTGTCTTGGAGGAAGAATACTAAAGATTATGCGGGTGTGAGGTAATAAAATAACTTTGTGCCAGCATTTGTGCACAGGATGCTGTGGCTGGCACAAGGCACTAGTGCAAAGTCTAACACTTGCTTGTGATTAGCCAAATAGAATGATCAATCCAAGTGGTTGGATATTAGTAGTCTCTCATCTTTAACAATCTCAGACTTCATGTTTATGGGTGTGGCATTAGGGAAATAAGCAATCCTTTTGGATGTGAGAAATTCATTGGAGGTCGAAATATGGGATATGGGCAGAGCTACTCCAAAGACATGGAATCAACACATACAGCGAAGTAAAGTTAGATGGAAAAATAAGGCTCCAGAGTAGTCACCCAGAAACAATGGGCTGAAATGAGGGGGAGAAAGAAAGAAAGAAGAATATTGGTGACACAATTCATTTACATGTATCACTTGTAATCTATTCTTAAAATACATACATTGTATTCCATATATGGAAAGCCCTCCCAGAAATCTGCTAGTGTACTTGGAAGGGTGCATCATCAGAGAAGAGAAGAACGGGTGTGGTTGCTTAGTGCCCTCCTACGCCAGGCTCTTCTGCTTATATGGGAAAATCATAATGCCCTCCATATGAGTGGAAGAGCCCACTCTGTGGAGACAGCAACCGCACGCCATTGGTAGTAAAGTCGATATGACAATTGATCTTTAAAATCAATAACTCCCTTGGAGTGGGGCATTCCTGCAAGGTGGACCCGCCACTGGCTGATGACTCAGGCAGCAGGCTCTTCTTTTGGAAACTCCCCACTCATCCTCATCCTCAGGCCCTACCCAAAACATATTACATATCTTGTGCACACTACTAACTGACAAAAGTGGAAGGAGAGGCAGAGAGGGAGAGAGAGAGAGAGAGAGAGATTGGTGTCAAGGAATTTTGTATTCTATCAGTCAAAAGAAGCACAACAGATTCCTCCTCCTCATTAGAAGCTCAGTTGACTCTGCATTGTTTGTTTTTTCTGTTATAATGGCGGCATTAAATCAAGGCATCACATAACAAACCAGTTCAGAAGTTAACTGCCGATCACATCACGGGTCTGTGTGCTGCTGCTGCAGCGGTGCCAAAAGTTGTGCTCTTAATTCATCATAGTTAAGGACATTAGGACATTTGACATTTTCACATATAGCAAGCAAGTGATGATAAGAGATGAATGTAGATTAGGGTTAGGGGGTTATTGAAAAAAACATTGGGTTATGTAATTGGGTTATCAACTTGATTATTGACAACCTACCAATTGATTATTGATTTTTTTAATAATTAAGGGTCATAATTTACACACTTGTTACTGAAGGTTTTTAATTTAATAACTTACTCATATGCTTGGAATTTCATCCAAATAGGTTATCAATCCTAAACGCTTACACGTCTTCATGATAAAACACAGAAAAGAAAAAAAATTTAATATTTATTTTAAAAACGTATAACCTACCGTAATATCAAAGCAATATAACCAAGGATTTTTAAGGTGGGTCTTCGCGAATCAAAGCATAACTGATGGTTATTACCCTAAAATAATCAGGCGAATTAAGAAGTGTCACTTTTGCTAACCAGTCGGTTCAAATTTGCCCAAATGTTTTTATAACCGACCAGGCCAGTTATTAGAAAGAAATCACGGGCTGACACTAGTGTCTAGTTTACAAACTAGATTACACATGGGCCCAAAGCAATTTATTCATCAGCTTTCGAGAGATAATTTTCATAGCTACCAAAAATGAGAGAGCTGCCGAGGTCACCATAGCCTGTGTGCTCGGGTCATGTACTTGTGTATCGGCCTGATTCCTGCCTGACTAAATAATCCTGGCAACTTTCTTGCTTCTAGTTCAATCCCAATCTCTTTGATCTAAACCCAAAGTCAGAGACATGATCTGACAATCTTTCAGTTCATCAAGCAGCTTTTTAAATAGTGCTACTTTTTAAGTATACAACCAAAAGGCCGACAATTACGCTGCCACCCATATCTCCCTGATCAGATCAGAGACTACATAATTTCCAGTTCTAATAATCTTCCTAGCTACTAGGTACTTACTTCATCATCAAAACAAATGCCAACACAAGAATCTTTTGATGGTAGTCAAGCCACAGGTGGCATGGCCCAGAACCTCTCTTCCCAATGTGATGCATAAACCTCCCATTCTAATAACACAAACTAGGTCAAGTAGGCTACTGCATGCTTCAGAAGTGGCACCCATCACAAGAGTCAAGACTTAGTTTCAGCCTAAGATGTGCTTGCTTGACAAATGTCGTCATTACACACCACATATATATTTATGCTCATGATCATGAAACCCAAAAAAGGATAAGAGAGAGAGGCTAAATTCAAAGCAAATCAAGCAACAATAGACACGTCCTAAGAGTAGCTCCACCCCATCTCATATTGGAGATTACTTATTTATTATTTCTCAAGCCTCACTAGTAAGCATGAATCTCAAACTACAAAAGGAAAAGGTGGGATACTACTACGAGCAAATCACTTGGACCAATCAATATATCTAGCCCATCCAGAGCAGGTGTTAGATCGTGCAGTGACTTTTGCCACCCAGATCATTCAGTCAAAAATGTTGGCTCAAAGCGATTTTACTCGGCCAAACCCAAAAGTTTTAGTGTTCTTCATCCAAACATGTTTGTGGAGTGTCTTGATGGAGGTGCTCTAACCTTCATCCCAAAATACATGGTAACTGTAAAGTTGTGCACTCATGGACTAGTTCAAGAAAGCTCTGGATTTGGTAGCAAACAAAAAGGAAATCGTGGGACAAGCCAGATCAAAGTCTAGAAATTGAAGCTACCAAATGCAATGGCAATAGATGTTGTTATATGCCATACTCTGAGATGCTAAATCCATTCACTGTTGGAGCATCACAGACATGCGAGTATATTGCATTAACAAATTTTGCCTGTGCACTTGATCTAATAGGGTTAGTTTCCACCCAACCACCATTTACTGGTAGATAGTGGCCAAGAAGCATTTTTATAATGTTGCCTTCTCGGATACGACATTCTAGCCATAAAGACATGCTGAAAATTTACTAGTGCAATTGGACAGCACATTCCAAAGCAGAATTTGACCTTTGAGAATCCTAGAGCCTTAACTTCCATTTTCAAAGAAAGGCTCTTTTGTGCCATAGGGAAGTATCTGTTATTTTTTGGGAGGTAACTTGTTTTTTAATAGGGATCTTCCATTCGTTAAACTTGTAGATGATATGTCTCAAGTGATTTCTTGAATAATTTCATCCATCAAAAAAATTCAGCAGGTCTGTATCTTTGATAAGGCCCAAGGTTGAGGGCATTACCAAAAGAAGGGTTTGCACAAGGTGGGGTCATGCTTGACTCCCACCTTGCACTTGCCCTAGCCTTCTTTTGATAATCCCCTTGATCTCAAGCCTTACCATTCACATTCCTTTGTGTTTTATTAGCAATCTGGGCACCACCACCAAAAGTTATATATTAAAGTTAGTCATAATCTTGGCTTTGAACCTGCATTGGGCTTGCACTTGTAGTTTTATCCTAAGTTTTGAGCTATCTCTGGAATCACTAAAGTGGGAATATCAATGTCGAAACTTAGGATGAGATCATGAAACTCTAGCCAATTGTTAATATATAGGGGGGGACCCAACAATTATATCAACAATTTCAAAGGTAATTGTCAAGTATAAAGTTTATTACAAACAACTAAAACTACTCAAATTACATACATAAGAAGAAACAAGCAAACATGTAAAAAAATAAAGACTACAATCCTACCCCAGTAGTGGTAGTATGGTCTATTATTTTAGAATACTAATAGGAGTAGTTCTCTTGCAAGAATCTAATAAAAACAACCAAGGTACAAACAATAAACACAAAAGAGTGAGGGGTACTTGCCATCTTTAGTTTTACCCCTATACCTCTCATGGATAAGTACCTCCAAAATGGCATAGGGTCTTTCTAACTTGTTACCTTCACTTTCTCCCAAACATCACCTCTATTGGGTACTTTGTTATTCCAAATCCATAGTGGTATTAAAACCTCTTTCTGCAATACAAAATCAATTTTATAAAGCTACCTTATTACCACTCTATTTATCACACCACACTTGTGTTACTATCATCTCCAAATACATCTTTTGGTTCTTCCCTTCTATTCCTCTTTTAAAACTATGTTTAAATCAACCCAAAAGAAATGGTGAGCCAAAATGGTTCTAAACCTCCCATCCACCCTTTGACTCCTTCATCCTCTTCTATAATTATGGTGGCAATCCAAGTGACACCACTAGTCCCCCTAAAGCAATGATAAATTAGTTGCCACTACTTCTTTCACTAGTTCTTCTAAAACATGACTCATTTGAAAGCTTTACTTCCCTAGTGAATGGGGAGCAATAAATCTATCTACCTACCACTAGTAATTAGATAATTACTAAGATACCTCCAAACTCCCTAGACTAAGGGAGTACCTTATACCATCCCTTAAAGCTCTCCTAATTGAACAGAAACAAAAGAAAAAAATCTAAATTTCTCTATCATAATTGTTCAAACCCATTTTTAAAAGCTCTTGCAATGGAATGTAACTTTCATTTATTGAACAAGAAACTCCATGACTCCTTTGTCTTGTGGGGAGGTCTACTTGTCTTTTATAAACAAAACCTCCATAACGTGCCTTTGTTTCATTGGGAAGCCTATTCATTTGGGAAAAAACAACTCCATTACATCCCTTTGACTCATTGGGAAGTTTGTTCATTTGTGAAAAAACAATTCCATTATGCTCCTTTGTTTCATTGTGAGGTCTACTCATCTATAAAATAAACAAGAAAGAAAATATCACCAACTAAGGGAAATTTGGATGGTGGAACTTTTTGTTTGATAAAAACAATTTGTTGCCATGTCTTAATCCTCAACTTTTTCAACATTTCTTTTTTATATTCAAAAGTCCTTCCATTTGCAAAATATGATCCTTCCCTCCTTATAGGTAAATGCCTTTCCACCCATGAAAAAGTCCAAAATTTTGAATGAACAAAAGAGCCAAGGAAGTGGGTGGGTCTTTTTAAACACATACATGCATGTGCTGGCTACAATTTCTTGCAAAGGCGAACTCAATTTTTTCCTCTTAATGTTTTCTGCAATATAATTTCCAAAAGACTTTCTTCAATTTCCTAAAATGCTTCTCCAGTCTTGGTGATCTTTGACACCAAAAAAAAAGAAAAAAAAGAAAAAAAAAGAGGTGTATTCCACATCTACAAAAACACTCATAGTTTCGAAATGATTATCTTTGATTTCCAAACACACTTCAATTTCCCAAATTCCCAAATGTGTTCCTCCACTCCTAGCAAAATCTTTCCAAATGTGCTCTTCCACTCCTAGCAAAATTTGTGGCATGAAAACAAAAACATGTTCTTTTCAAATCACACAAAATTCATGCAACTCTTCATTATTTGTTCCAAATTTCACACATGAATTTATTTTTGACATCAATGGCAATGTGTGAAAACACAAAAAAATAAAATATAAGATCAAATTTTGGGGACCACCAAAATAAGTGGTTCCCAAAGTTTGATCCATTGTTATTTGACTATAGAATGCCTCCACGTTAATAAGAACCACACCCACCACTTTGGGTGAGTGTTTTTTGGAATATTTTTCTTAAATTAAAAAATATCATGTGATTTAAAAAGATGTTACATTATATTATTATGTATAGATATGTTTAAAGAATCTCTTTAAAAGTATGTCACATTTAAAAATTTGAAGCAAAAGTAAAAGTCCCTATAATGTTTTAGGACATTCATTATAATGTTTAATAACAATTGTGTTGAATATTTCTTGATTAGATTCATTCCAAATCTTATCACATGTTTTCATAATATATTATAAATATTGTCATGAATGCTTTTGAATGATTTGCAACATTAATATGATTTTTTTGGTTCATATTAACTGAACACACCTTGTGTCATATGTCTATCATGTGTTTTGCTTCTCATCCTCTATTTCCATTAAAGACAAGACTAGAACCATGTATCATGAATATTTTATGGATTTTTATTGAATAAGAAAGTCATACCTTGATCTTGATCTATACAACCCTAAGCAAAGAGGGATACAATCAAGAACATGGGTCCACATTGATATGTATAATGATAGTGCATTTGTGTACTTTCATTTTCTATGTGGTTTAAGAACCCATTCAATCCAAGAATAAATTGTCTTCCAATTATTAAATGCAAACACTACTTAATACCATTGATAACAATCACATTGTATTCAACAATCATTTCATGTGATAAATCATACAAGTAATGGATATGGTGTATTTGGAAAGGTGAAATAATTGTTAAACCATTCTTACTTAGACCCTTCACTCTTAGGCATTGAACAAAGATTAACACATTCAAAATAAAATGCTAATTATTTTCTCATCCCCACCCATAGACATAAAATGTTGGACAATTTAATGTGAAAAAGTAATTATGGCCAATCAATTAAAAATAATCATTCTCTTAAACTAGCACTTTTGAAGAACATTGTATCATTTGCATATTTACAAGTCCAAACTCAATTTCACACTATCTAAAAAATGTATCCTTGACCATATACAAACCTTCTTGGTTCCTAAAAATCCATGGTCATCTCTTTTATGGACTTCATCACAAACCTCCCATGCTCCATGTCTTGTGATTCCATTCTTGTTGTGGTTGATCAATTGACAAAGATGACACATTTTACTCTATCCACCAAAATTGTGACAAATGAAGATATCACAAAATTATCCTTCAACAACATAAACAAGTACCATGGCCTACTAGCAAACATTGTCTTAAATTATGAATCTCAATTCATATTCACATTTTGGAAAAGATTATTGTAGCTTTTAAAAGCCCAAATCAATCTTTCTTTGACAAATCATCCCCAAATAGATGAACAAATCGAAAAAGTAATCGAATATTGGAATAATACTTTCGATGTGCAGTTAATGACCATTGAGATTATTGGGTCAACGTTTTGCCCTTGGCCTGGGTTTGCATATAACAATATATTCATCATTTGTTTTTTTCATTTTTTGCAAACTATGGACAACACCTTAGGTTTTAATGTTTTAATAGTGGGTAGGATAAATGATCTAATTGTAGAAAATCTTATTAAAAAACTAGTTGACATTTGAGGCAAGTTGATTTCATGATTGTAAGAGGTGAAGGATGGTACAAAGAATAAATTAATTGTCATTGTAATCAACATCCAAACTATAAAATTGTAGATCAAATTTATGTATTTTGTTGAAACCTATAGGCTACGAGACCTTCAAAACAATTAAATTACTAACAACTTGGACCATTTCCTATTATTGGTCAAGAAAATCTAGTTGAATTTCATTTACAATTTATGAGATGATTGAAAGTCCAATCCAATATTCCATGTTTTAATTTTTGAACCTTTTCATGAATCTACCATTCTTGGGAGACATATTCGGCCACTTCCATTAATTATTTGGATGACCTAAAAAATTTGAAATAAAAAAAATCTTGGATTTGTGAATTTTTCATGGACATTTGGAATACTTAATCCATTGGTATGGATACAATGTTAGCAAACATATGTGAAAATCCACTTTTAACTTAGCCAATGCACCATAAAAATTTCAAAAATTTCATGAAAAATATCCATTTAAACTTAGATCAAAGACAAATCCAAATGTTATTTAATAATTTAGTCATCACCTTTTCAAAGGTTCTAGAATTTTGAAAGTTGTGTCCAAAAATACTCCAAAATATTAAAACTTCCCATAGAATTGAGGGGGAAAATTTTGGAAAATTTTGAAAATGTTCAAATACTATATAAATCTAGTAAAAATCCTTATTGTCCATCTTGCAATCATTCATATGAAGTCACAAAAAACCAAAAGGTTGAAAACACATTGTTTAGAAAATAAAGAACTTTCATTTGTATATTTCACAAAGGAAACATTTTAATTATTTCAACTAGGGAGTTCATGTCAATGACTTCAAAATGAAGAACTGCTTGGACCATGAAGTGCCAAAAGACCCATTGCATTCATTGTTTAGTAATCATCTTCAAAATCAAACCTACCCATGAAAATCATCCAAAAGCTATATTTTAATGAAATTAGAAGGTGAATGAAGATATGTATAATTGTTTTTGTTTGGTTTTCAATAGAAAGTATTGGCCATTATCATTGGTTGCAAAGATCATTGGGGCATATTCATGGCCAAGGTACTAAAAAAGACGGTTCAACAAAAAAAAGATTGCAAAGGACTATTTGGATTTTTATTGCATTTATTACTCATGGTTATAGTGGATTCGTGTATGACTATAAGTAGAATGATGTCATTTTAATCTAATAAAAAATATAAGAATAGATTGGATACAATATAGATGTCTTTTTGAATCCTTTTAAATAATTTGAATCCATTTCTTCATTACAATTTTCATCTTAAAGGAATCAAAAGGAGTGTATTAAACAATGCAATTGACTTTAAATTTTTTTCATGGATAAGTAATGCATACATCTATGTTTGGCAATGTTCATATAATGCATTTAATTAAATAATATATAATACAAGAATTTTGACAGCTACAAAATCCATTCTGAAAAGGTTGCAAAGAAAGTGATTCTATTTTTTTTACCTTTTGGTTGATTTTTTCAATTCACTAGGCTTAGAATTTGTGGTCCAAGTATCAACAACAAGTGCAAGAAATTTTCATGCAAGAAAACATAATAAATTGTTTATAAAAACTTATGTACTCATTTTCTACATTTTTGGTTTTTCCCCACAATATTTATTCATAATTGCATGCACATATGAAAAAATATTGCCACAATGCAAATTATCATAATTTGAATTATTCATTATTTTTTACTTAATTTTATTCCATGTGGATTTTATATTTGGAAGATAGTAAAAACAAAGTCCTTGAGTCCTATGTCCCAAAAGGAATACCCTAACCATAAATATGCCCATTAAATGTTTTACCTTAAAGGCAACAATTATTATTTTTTGTGAAAATTATGTGACACATTTATTATTATTTTTTATTGTGATTCATTTTCCCACTACTCCATAGGGAATGCATTGTTAAAAAAAAGGGTAATGTCATCAACAATAAACAATAAAAGAAGTTTCTAGAAGTATTTAGAAAAATCCTTGCAATACATGTCTAGAAGTTTTTAAAAATTCTCAAAAAGATTCATGAGGAATATGTTTTGAACTTTCTAGAAGTTTATAGAAGTTTCCAAAAAAATGTTTGAAAAATATACATAGAAGTTTCTAAAAATCCTTGAGAAATATGTTTGGAATTTTTTTGAATGAATTTTTTGAAGAATATGCTTAGAATTTTTCAAAAGAAGTATAATTAATGGAAGCTATTAGAAAAGGTTTTTAAAAGAATAATTAAATTTTTTTTTCTAAAACTTGTTGTTTAAAAAAATAATCTAAAATAATAGTTGATGGAAACTTTTAAAAGGTGTGATCGACAAAATGTTCTTAAAAGGTAATTTAATAAAAACTTATAGAAAGTTTAGTTGATGGAACTTTTAGAAAGCTAACAATCTTTTACAAAGTTCCATTGGATAATGCATGAAAAGATTTGGAATACATTACCTTTCAATTTCGTGATAGCAAGTTATTACCCTGTATTCTTAATTAATTTCATGTTTAACTTGCATCACACTTTGTTCAAGCAATAAAATCATATAATTATTGTTCATTGTTGAGTTTTTTGTTTTTCAAGTTCATATAGTCGTTTTCAAATTGTGTCATTGTTTTTTTCTTAACATGAACATAAAATCATGCTTTTGCATCCCATATTTCTTATCATCTTTTACTTTGGATTTTAATGACATAATATACTATAATGAATAGCCCTATGCAACAAAATTATAAGATTTTATCAATGCATCAATTTTGAAATCATAAAACTTATAAACTTAAATAATGGTTATAAGAAAATCAGCTTGTAATAATGACATTGCACCCATTAACCATTGTCTTAAAGAATTGCCAATTTTTTGATAAGATATACTTGGATTAGTAAAAAACTAACTTCATGGTATTGACCCTTACTTGAACTAATTAGATATAAAATTTTTACTCTTGATTATGTTTCTCAATTAAGCTATAAGCTATAGGTATTGGAAAATACTATGTGTTATCATTAATGTGTAGTAACTAAAACAAAAAATCATGATTTACTTTTAAGAACACAATATGGAAAACTTACACAATTTGCAAAATTGAAAATTTAAATTATACTTTTGATACTTATTTGTTGCATTTTCATTTTCTTACTCTTGAAAAAAATCAAACATATGAATTTCTCTTCTTCATTTAATCATCTAGTGCATGCAACATGTAAAAAAAACACACAATTCCAATTTTATGAATTTAAAAAAACAAATGGGAGAGGAAGTATGTCCCAATCTTCCTTCCAAAACCAAAATTCAAATATACTCACTAAATATTTTTTCAACTAACTATTTTCTTTCTTGTTCCTACCTTGATTATGTCTTTAACAAATATAAGCTATAGTTAAATTATGTAAAGTTAAGGTTTAAACTAACTAGGGTTAAGGTCTAATGTGGCTCCAAATTTAAATGAGACACTTACATTGTGGAAAATGACCTTTGAGTTGAATAAAAGGTCAATCCTTGTAACATAGGCTCGACTTTGTATTTTTGTTTGCTTTTAGTTTTTAGTTTGGAATTCACAATTTTTTTTGAATTTGTTATGCATGACTTGTTGTTTTGCTTGTGGTGTCATCTTCTATACATGATATGATGTTGTTCAACATTCTTATCCATGGTAATGCATTATTTGGTGCTCTTGTTCATAATGTGCTACTACATGGTGTTACTTATAAATGGTGAACTATCTTTTGTTCATGTTGCTACTTAGTGATATTTTCTTTGCTTTGATTTGTGTTGTTACTTAGTGACATTTTGTGGTCTCCCTTCTCTTGTTCATGTGCTATTCAATGTTGTTCAATGTTCTCCCCTTTCATGTTTGATTATTGGTGCTATATGTTTTCACTTTATTTGTGCATGTTGCTACTCAATGGTGTTATGTGCTTTCCCCTTGCTTGTGGCTTTTCAATTGGTCGGTCTTTTCTCTCTTCTAATGTTTGTGTCGTTACTTGGCAATGCCCTCCTCCTCCCCTATTTTAATGTTGTTAAATGATGCTCCATGCATTCATGCTAGTGTTCAATGGCTCTTTCCCCTTTTGCTTGTTGGTGTTTAGTGGTGCTCTCCTTCTCCTCTTTGTACTACTATTCAATGGTGCTTTGTACTTTCTCCTCCTTTGTTCATTTATTGTTTGGTGGTGCACTATGCCCTCACATCCCCTATGCATGTTACTTGATGGTATTCTCCCCTCCTTTGCTTGTGCTTTTATTTTGTCTTATGTTCATCTTGTTCCTCCTTTTGCTTGTGTTGTTGCTACTCGCAACATATTTCATGTACTGTCTTTGTTCTCGTTAAATTATTTTGTGCTTTGGGCTCTCCCTTTATATATTGTGTTGTTGGTTTTCCTCTTCTACCTTGTTTGTGCACATTAATACATTTTATTGCATTGCACTTCATGTTGTTGTTACAAGCTCCAAATTGGTTTTTTGCACAACGCATGCAATTTTTCTCCTTTTTTTTTTTTTTTTTTTTCTTATATGCTTTATTTTTTTTTTTTTTTTTTTTTTTGTTATTGATAAATATTTATGGTAACGTTTTTTTTT
>Ga0116227_10004408_pt1 | contig 30603 bp, 28 predicted proteins | sample S1TSphgellanicum_FD_89693 | JGI IMG/M metagenome (GOLD analysis project Ga0116227, IMG submission 89693) | Host-associated microbial communities from peat moss isolated from Minnesota, USA - S1T2_Fb - Sphagnum magellanicum MG | ecosystem: Host-associated > Plants > Peat moss > Unclassified... | reverse complement strand
TCTTAAGACCTGATAGTGGGTTCTGTGAATCGGGATCTCATCTTAAGACCTGATAGTGGGTTATGTGAATCGGGATCTCATCTTAAGACCTGATAGTGGGTTCTGTGAATCGGGATCTCATCTCAAGACCTGATATACGGAAGTTCAAACTTTCCCGCCATCGCGGCTGCGTCCGCTGTGTGTTTCCTCCTCGTCGACGTTCTTCGCGTTTCCTAGCTTTGCATTTAGGGTTAGGAGATCGCGAGCTCCGAGGTCGTCGTGAGCTCCGATCGATTCTCTTCTCTCTTCTGTCTCGTCTTCGCAGCATGACCAGCAATTGCATTCAACTCGACGACGAAGATGACGGTGCCAAAAACGTGGAGGAAATCGAAGAAGAGATTGAAGAAACTCCGGAAGACGACGGGCTTCGAGAGGATACTGAGAACGAGATTGATGAAGCCAACGAAGAAGAGCTCGTTCAGGATGATGATTTGGACTTGAAGACGCCTGAAGGCACTAAAGCTGAGAATGTAGCTGCTCTGCTGAGGTAGAGGAGAAGTATGATGCGGTTTTTTCTTTTCTTTTCTTTTCTTTCGTGTTTGGAATTGAAGATGATTGCATTTTTGTGGGGTTTTTGTGTTGAAGGGTTTGGTGGGTTTTGGTTGCAGAGGCGATGTGCAAGTGAGTAGGGCGCCGTTGCTTCCCAAAGTGCTGTCGGTGTCGAGTGCGGCCGTTGTAATACGAAGGCCTTTCAAGTCACCGTGTCCTCGTACCCCTGCTGGTAACAATGAGGAGCTTCTTCGTCGTCTCTCGGCTCGTAAGCGCTTTATCCCATGGTGCTCTGCGAGGCAGCCGTTTTCTCCCGTTGACAATTTGTTGCCTCCGCTTCGGTCACAATCTGAGGTCACGGAGGATGTGCCAAGCAAAGAGCTTCCTCCGGAGATCGAGCCACTAGTTCTGTGGCAGCCTGAAGATGTCCCGGATTCGGTCTCTGAAAATCAACAACCGATTATTGTGGATACGCACCTTGTGCGATTTTTGCGCCAGCATCAAAGGTACATACATGCGCAGTCTTCCAAATTTGTCTTGTCATAGTGCTTTTGGCTTGTGAACTGACATTCATCAGGTATGGAAGGCAAGGAGGAATGCCTAAAGGTCGTCAATTGCAATCTAAATATGATCAATTGCATCATGCTGACATTCATCAATTGCAAGTAACAATCTTGTGGTCTGGATTGTACAAGGGAGGGTGTGCAGTTCATGTTTGAGTGTGTTGCGGGTCTTCGTGAGATGGATACAAGCACTACTGATGGGATATGTCGTGGCTATGGCTGTATCCTAGCAGATGACATGGGGTGATGATGTTGTCCCCACCTTCAATTTGTCATTGATTGTATTGAGTTGTGGAGATCATGAGTTGGGTTTGGCAATTTTGATCTGGATTCTTTCAGTATTTTTTTTGCTAAAAGACTCATGGTGTCTGGTCAGATTGGGAAAGACATTGCAGTCTATTACGCTCTTGTGGACTCTGCTGAAACAAGGCTTTGATGGACGTCCCATGGCAAAGCGAGTGCTAATCATTACTCCCACAAGCCTTGTGAGTAATTGGGAGTCTGAGATTAAGAAGTGGCTCAATCATAGAACCATAAATGTACTGGCCATGTGTGAGTCCACTCGCGCAGATGTGTTGCAGGGGATTGCAACCTTTCTTGCACCACATAGTTTATATCAGGTACTATAAATGTCTCCTCTGGTCTGCTGTTATACATTCCCCCCACAAAATATTTTATAAATTGGATATGCCTTACAAAATACTGTTTCAGACTGAGACTGCATGAATGATGTTGCAGCACACAATGTTGTGTACTGTTCATGATGCAATTTTTTTTTTGGTTTGTTGGATTGCAAACAGGTTCTTATCCTCTCATATGAGACCTTCAGGTTGCATGCATCCAAATTTCACAAAGAAGGCAGCTGTGACCTTCTTATTTGTGATGAAGCCCATAGACTTAAGAATGACAAGACACTTACAAATCAGGTTTGAGCTTGCTACTTTTTCCTGAATTTCATAAATCATCAATTTTGAGCTAATGGTTCATTCTTCAGATCACATGTAAATCTCACAGGCTCCATGGCATTGGGCAGAGAGCTTCATGTAAATCTTTTTGGAAGCTATGCCTCTTCATCTAGCTAACATCCTGACCAAGTCTTCTTCTGGTTCTGGGTTTTCTGATGTTTGGAGTCCATCTTGTGTGCAGGCTCTTGCCTCTCTCCCTTGCTTTAGACGAGTGTTGCTATCTGGTACCCCTATGCAGGTATGGAGTCTAACTGATATATGTTTTCTGTGTCACTAGATAACCCTTTAGATGCATGGTTGTTATTTTCATTGGTTTAAAGTCTGGAGAGTCACTAAAGTTCGTCTGTCTGTTGCATTTCTTGTAATTGGGATTTCTTGAGAACCACTTCACCTTACATGGTCCTCAGTTTGTTCTGTTGCTGCATTGCAGAATGATTTGGAGGAGTTCTATGCAATGGTTAATTTTACAAACCCTGGAGTTCTTGGTGATGCAATAACCTTCCGTCGCCACTATGAGGTATGCAATCCATTGCTTGAGCTGGGATATGAGGAAAACTGTGCTTAAAAATCAATAGTGGCATGCAGTGGTTATAGATTATTGTGAGTGATGATTGTCTATCGCAGTAGTTATGAAGTTGATCTGAATTCGTCTGTAGTTCTGGACTTATAGCTTAGTTACAGGATGTGGGCTGCAACTGAAATTGTCCTATCAACACAACCCTTTTGATGGTTGATGGCTATTCTCATTCATGTGGCAGAACCCAATTCTTAATGGTCGTGAGCCAGATGCCACTGATGATGCAAGAGCTTTAGGTATAGAACGGTCTGGGGAGCTTAGCCACAAGGTCAACCAGGTAATTCCCTAATCAAGTAACTTCTTGCTTTGGGAATGTGGTTCCAGTGCAACAAATTGTAGAAGACTCTACACTTTGAGATTTGACTCTGACAAAATTTGTGCATGCAGTTTATTTTGCGGCGAACAAATGCATTACTTTCAAACCACTTACCCCCTAAGGTGTGATGGTTTCCCTGGTTTTTGTTTTGCTGTGAATGACCATCTGCCTGAGTATGTCTAAGGCTTTAAAAGCCCTGTTCTAGTGATGTTGTTTTTGTGCAGTTTGTGATCCCTGACTTTGCTGGCTCTGCAGCTCTGATACATTCACTGTATTTTCTTCATAGTGACATTGGCCTAACACTTGGCTGATACTGCTACTTCTTTGTGCAAGATCATCGAGGTTGTTTGCTGCAGAATGACAGACTTACAGACAGATCTGTATCGACATTTTATTCGTTCAAAGAATGTAAGCTGGTTATAAACCTGGTATACTCATCCTTCCTTTGACAACAGTAACTTTGATTTGTCTTGGAAATTTCTTTTCTTTGTCTTGCTACATTGTGATGGCTTGAGGAACTATTGTCATGATTTATCAATAGTGTTCGCAAACTGCCTAGTGTGTTGCAGCTACGTCAAGCATTGGAAGATAAAACAAAGCGTGCGCGTGTGCTGGCCTCAATTACAGCTCTCAAGAAATTATGCAATCATCCCAAAGTTCGTACTCTTCCAGTTTCATTCAGTGCAATTGTGTCAAAGTTTACAGAAATTTCTAGTTTGTATTCCATCAAATTCAACTGAAAGATCCCAACAACACTTATGGCAGAGAAAAGGCCAGGTAACTCATGGAGGATACAGCAAACATGAGCTCTTTTTGGCATCTGAAAAAGTATGTATTTGTGCAGCTTATCTATGATACTCTACGTGCGGGTGGCTCTGAGGCCGCAGGATTTCAGGATTGCATGCCACTCTTCCCACAGCATCTTGTCTCTAGCAGGTACCAGTCAGTTTGTCCTAGAAAACCTTTGTAGATTTGGGAGGGGATGCTTCTGTTTATCATGATAACCAAGACTGGGTGGGTGTGTTGCACAACAGGAGTGCTACGTGGGCAAATTGGATTGAGCTTTCAGGCAAGATGGCAGTGTTGGCTCACTTGCTTGCTGAACTGCGCCAAAAGACTGATGACCGCATTGTCCTTGTGTCCAACTACACTCAGGTTCTGCATCAGAGTCATGTCCTCTACTAAACATTGAAAAACTAGATTTGGTTGCATTCAAAGCTTCAGAACAGAGCATGAACAGTGCTTGCTAGTTCAACATATTAATTCTATGAATATTTGACTTTCACAGACATTGGACCTCTTTGCTCAAATTTGCTGTGAACGGAACTATCCATTTGTAAGGCTTGATGGGACTACCACTATCAGTAAAAGACAGAAAATGGTCCAGAGGTTCAACGACCCCACTTTAGTAAGACATTCCAGTCCATTTGCTCTTGCAGATAACAATTTATGGATTCCTTTGAATCTTAGTGGTCATGTTGCCAGTTCAATGGTGTATAGCTTTTCTGTGGGATGGTCAGAAAGGGGGCACTGTGAAGTTTATTAAGTTCCTTTCTTGTGCAGAATGAGTTTGCTTTCTTGCTGAGTAGCAAAGCTGGAGGTTGTGGGTTAAACTTGATTGGAGGCAATCGACTGGTGCTGTTTGATCCTGATTGGAATCCTGCCACAGATAAACAGGTTAGTGTGACCCTTGCAACTCACTCCCAGCAGGAGCTTGGCTTCAACTTTTTCTTGACTTATTACTCTGTCTGTGATGATGATGTATTGATGCATATCTGGACACAAAGTCTCACAAAGTGCTGCTCAATATCTTGGTTTTGCTCAACTCCAGGCAGCAGCACGTGTGTGGAGAGATGGGCAGAAGAAAAGGGTTTATGTGTACAGGTTCCTTGCAACTGGAACAATTGAAGAAAAGGTATGTTAATCATACATGGTACATTGACATTATGACCTCTTAATTACATTTAACTCATGGTTGGCCATGAGCACTTGCAGACATGGTGTTGCCTTCTCTGATCATGCTTGAGGTATCTGTAGGTATACCAGCGCCAAATGTCTAAAGAGAGCCTCCAGAAAGTGGTTGACAAGGATCAGGCAAATGATGCAAAAACTCAGGTTTGTGACTTGGCTGATTGTTGCTTGGTTTGAAGATAGTGTTCTTGTTGCACTTGTAGACATCTGGTGGGCAACTTCTCGCAGAATTATGGAACACTCTTCAAGAGTAGTTGGTGATCAAGTCCTTGATTTGTCAAACCTTGACAAATTATATCACAGTTTTTTAGTTGCTCAACTTTTTATAGAGAAGATCTGAAAGATAGAATGGGAAGCTCTAATAAGTTTTTGGTAGAATATTGAATTCAAAATCTCAATGGTTAAAAGTGCAGCCCTTTACATTTAACTGAGCTGGGAATTTTCCTGAGCTGTATGCAGGTTAATGCCCTCTCAACAGAGGATCTAAGGGACTTGTTTACCCTTCATGAGAACATCAGGTAATTAAATCTGAGCTAGAGATGGTCCTTCCTTTACATAAGATCGTGAGTGATAGACCACTAATCTCTTGTGCAACAGATCCGACACACATGATTCTCTAAACTGCAAGCGCTGTGAGACAAGCGATTTGTCAGGCTCAGAAAATACAAGCACCAATTGTGAGGTCAACAAAACAGAGGATATTGGCCAATTTGCAAAAGTTGCTGGATGTTTGGACAGGTTGACGCCATGGCAGAAACAGGTGTGTTGTTATGCCTGTAGGATCTTGTTGCCAGTATCTATACACCAGTATCTATATTGGTGCATTGGACTGGAAAACTAAAATGTCCTGGCTGATTAGGTTGGAACACCTTCTGAAGAAGATCTAAGCAACTGGGCACATCATACTGATGCTGCAACTATTCCTGATGCCATACTCCAAGCAGCTGCTGGAACCCAGGTAACATGCCAGTTGTCTTGATGTTCAGTTCAGTGTGACCATGGTGAACTGGTGGAGGTTTGAAGATACTAACAAAGGATTTTAACGTGTAGGTATCATTTGCATTCACCTGCCAAATTGATGGCAAGCTGTCTCCAATTGACTCCTTCCCAAGGTCTTCCCTCTTATCAAAAGGTCCACACTATCTGCCAACTATCAGAGAGCAGCCACCAAGTAATCTTTCACATACTATACCACCTGCAAGCCCTGCAGTTTTGTTGAAAGAGGGTACAGTACAGCCTTCTCCTCTTCCAGGTATGAACCAAGAGGAGTTACCCAGAATTTGTCCTCGGAGCTTGACTGCAATGCCTGGATTGAGGAAACTGAGCAGGAGTCCAGGTGAAGGACTTACTACATGTGACAAGACTAATTTGCCAATTACTCCTACATACTGTAGAAGGCCGAGGTCAACACCAGCAAAACCTGCAACTCCAGCACCAGCTCTTTGCAAGCGTGCCAAAGTCACAAGAGTTGTTAAAAAGGTCCCTAAACGTCGTCATTCTTCCTCAGATGAGTCAACTGCCACAAGCAGTTGTAGCTCAGATCAGGGTTCTGATGATGATTTTGTATAAAGCCACCCCATCGAGTTGCAATGTAGGTGTAACATAACTGTGTCCTGCCCATCGAAAAAATATCCTTGTGTGCATTCATTTACATGGGGTTAGAAACCTCTTTGATTCAACTTGGGTCTTTTCCTGCCTTCAAAGATGGCTGTTGTCTTGTACCCAAATATTTACAACTGCAGTAGTAAAGCTTTCCAGGATTATTATAAAAACTGCAATGCATTTTAAATTTCTGGCTTTGTTATTTGAGTCACCTTCTGATTCAGAATGGCTGGCTGTCAGATGTGTTTCCATTTGTGTGAGTGATATCTCTTAATTGTAGGACCCTTCTGATTTTGAGGAAGCATATGTGGATGTTCTTTCTTTCAGGTTTCTTTACAACTTGTTTCACATATCACTGGAAAGGGCATTGACCTTTTTATATCTATGTTTGTTTAAATTATACCCAAAACATTTAGTGGCAACATTCTCAATTAATAACTCTATTGTTTTTATCAATTCATTGTGTGCCAACTTGTTTGGTAACTACTTTTTGGCTTTTCCAATATAATTCCCATCAAATCCATCTTTATGCAAAGTACATGTATTATGTAAAATTATGAATATACATGGCATAGTGGTAAGTGCATACACTTCATGGTAATTTTCCACATACACTTAAAAAGTTCAAATGCCCACTCAACAAACATCTCTGTAATGACTGAATAAAATTCTACTTTGTTTTATAACCATTCAAAGCTTCATTTTCCCTTGAATGCACAACAAATGCATGACCTAACTAGGTAAGTGATATCATGACAAATATGATTGTACTCTTACAGTGCATTCTACATGTTGATTGAGAGAGGGGTTGGCTACACATGCAGATGAGCAATGTTGTAAGGTGCAAAGTTCCAATCTCTGTAGTTATCGAAGCTATGATTCAATATGAAAAACATTTTTGTGGCATACATAAAATTCAGCCCATGGATATGATGTTTGAGTGCAAGAGAACTATCATGTTATGATGTTATTGCTTTAATAGATAATGTGTGACTCCTTACTTACAAGTACTCTTTTGACCACCCTGCAAAGTAGATGTTATGGTAGTTTAGGGTCATCCTATTACATGTTTGAACTAACAAGTTCTCCATATGAATGAAAGGAATTTGTATACCAAGGTATACTTGATTTTGTATATCTCAAGGAATATAAGTCGAGGTTGGCCATTGAGCATAGAACTCTTGTTTCTAGATTTGCCACCTCGTGCACTAATGCATGATTTCTTTTGCAAATGCATTGTCTCATTGGCAACTCAATTTGCCACCCTTGCTTTGAATGGCAATTGAAGCATCTATTTCCATTCCCTTGTGGAATGAAGTTTAGTTGGCTTGAAGAAAGAAGAAATAGGCAAATTGTGCCTTTTCTCCCATGATGTTTGTGGATGTTGGAAACAATTAATTAGCAGACTCCTTCCACAAGGCACTAAAGGATGAGGTAGGATTGAAAGGTATGTCTCTTAGAGTCGTTTTGGGTCTAGTTGTAAGTAAATATGGGTGTGATGGGTAAAATTGAAGAGGAGTTGATACTCAACTATTGAATGGGACCATATGCTACTCTAATATTGAAATCTTGTGAGTTGTTGGAGTGAGGACTATAGATATGGAGAAATATTTGTAAAACAAATTGCTCTTGTAGTGCAAAGATTATGGAAATAATATGCATACATTTAGTTCCCATCAAAACGAAATATATACAATTTATAGTGTAGCTGCAAAACGGTGGATCCACTGAAAACCTTATCACAAGAGGAACTTGTCTCACTAATAATTTAATTTGATCTCTACTAAAGTAACATGTCTTTTAATTGATAGTGTCATTTTAACTATTAGTATCTTTCTATAAGTTGAAAAGTCAATCAAAACTTTTATGAATCAAGTAGATGTGATCTTAATTCAAAATATTCTAATTATATTATGTTTACACCCTCCTTCACACGTGCTTGATTTAAAAGACAAATCCCATGTTTGAATCTTTACATACTACTATTTAAATACTTAAAGATCTAAAAATAGTTTGCATGTGTTTTTAAGTTAAAAGACTACGAGACTAATATACACTATTGCTACATTAAGATTTTTACATTTGGACTCTTAAGAAGAAACTAGTACTAAATTATTGACAATTGATCTAGAGACTAAATATTAGTTGGAGTAATTACTTGAAACTCATTTTTGTCAAAGACACCTATTTGTCTTTTTAGTTCCACAAACTTGATCCTCCCTAATGGTTTTGTGAAGATGTCTACCTCTTGTTTTGTAGTTGAAACATATGCTACTTCAATTGTTCTTTCCTATACCTTTTCTCATATAAAATGATGTTGCAACTCAATATGTTTAGTTCTAACATGCAAAATCATATTCTTCACTAATTTCAATGCACTCTAATTATTGCAAAGCAATAATGTTGGTCCATGAACACCGAGCTACAATTGATCTAATAATGTTTTAATCCATGTGAATTTTTTTGTGACTTCACTAAATGCGCAATACTTTGCCTATGTGTGGAAAGAACAACTGTTGATTGCAACTGGCTATTCCATGTTATTGGATAGTGGCACTATTTGAAGATCCATCTCATGGTTTATCAACGTTTGTCCAAGTCCCTCGCCTAATCTACATCCATGTAGAAGATCAATCCATCTCCTCCATCACGAGGAAGAAAAATATGTCATAATCATTGGTCCCTTTGATGTAACTTAAGATTATTTTGGTTGTTGTCACGTGAGTATCTAGTGGTGCCAACACAAACCTACTCAAATGGTTAACTGAATAAAAAAGATCTAGACATGTGATCATATAGTAGGTTAAATCCCTGACTAAATGTTGGTATTTTATAGAATTAGTGAGCTCCGATTCCAATTCAGAAGGAAGTCGTGCACCCTCTTCCATTAAGGTAATAACAAAATGACAATCTACCATTTGAAATCTGTATAATATTGTTTCAACATATTGTTGCTAGATCAACATATTCTCTTCATGAAAGTATAGAAACACAATAACAATGTAAAGACTTGCAATGCCAAGACATGACATCTCATAACACTTTTCTAACTCCTCTTATATTTGAATTAATTTTGGATCATTCCCTGTGAATAACACATCATCCACATATAAAATTAAAATGACATAAAACTTCTCACTAGAAACATTGTAATATAGATTATGGTCAAAGTTGCTTTTCCATAATCCATGGTTACGTAAAAACAAGTCACTGCTAGAATACCATGCTTGGCATAATCTGTATATGGCTTTCTTAAACCTTTAAACTTGGTGTTCCTTCCTTGGAACTTCAAAACCCTTTGGTTGCACCATGAACACCTCTTTTAAGAGCTCTTCGTTCAAAAATGAAAAATGAACATCAAGTTGTTTGATCAACCAACTTTGTTGAGAAGTTAGGGCCACAATGGTCCATATGGGTTGCCCATTTGATTGTCAGGGCAAAGGTTTTCTAGAAGTCAATTTTAACAATTTGTTCAAAACCACAAGCTACAAGCCTAGCTTTCAATTTTAGCACAAAATCATCTATTGTTGGCTTTGTTTTATATAAGGTGAAAGCACATTATGGGGGGGGGGCCAAAATTGTTGTCACATTGTACTATTTTATAGGGGTCCCATGTTTGAACTTCAACCATGTCATTATATGTAGGATTTTCACAATGTTTTTGCATATTATGGTAGGTCAAAACCCAAATAAGTCAAATTTCAAAGAAACTACATTTCTTATTTTAATATGATGTGATGTTAGAATATAATTGTGCCAAAAAATATATATGTCACAACGTACTAAAAAATACAAATATATTCAAAAAATGATTGAAATGATTTTTAGTCTTTATGAAATTTGTAGTATCTATTAAACATTGTGATTCCATATGATTGAAATAAGTTTGTGAGCCAATTGAAAAGTTTGATGATTATCATATCACAAATGGGTGTTTTTGGGGGTGATGACCATAAACACATGGTAAATTAACATTTCGACAAACTGTCACTTTCAAATGGGATGACAAGGTATGTGAGGTGGGTCATTTTTAAAATTTTCATTTCAAACATTTTTTGGTTAACTAATTCAAACCTAAACCTAGTGCAGTCCAGAATTAAAAAAAAACTCTATTACACTACACATACCATTAATATACCCATTATTCCTTGAATTTAATCTCTTAAATTTTATTTTATTTTTCAAATAATATTAGATATCATTAGCTCTATGAAAATCAAAATATCAAGCCCAAACACCAAAAGTGAAACCTAAAATTAAATGTAACACATTCTGCAAAAATATACATTATAAACATGTTGTGAAAGTGCCCAAAGTGGCACCCCCATAGTGTGTTTTCACTCTATACCCATTTGCTAGTAATGGGTTTTTTCCCCTTCTAATAGCTCTTGTAACTCCTAGGTATCATGCTTGATTATGGAATCATTTTTGTTACATTGCAGCAACCCATCTTGAATCAGATGTAGCCTTTTCATATGTGATTGGATCCTCCTTAGTTGCTTCAATTGTATAAATGTAGTTAGGAGCATAGAATGGTGTTCCTCGAATGTGTTTTGATCGTTTTAGTGAAGGTGGGTGTTGTTGGAACAATCTTGGAGAAGAATCATTGTTGGTGTGAACAAACGGTGAATGATTTATCTCTGCTAGTACCTCATTTGGTTCTAGAACCTAATCCGGTTATGCAACCTAGTCATCATTGTGTTGAGGTTGATCCATTGAAGGTTGATCCTTTGGATATTTTAAAACAAGAAGAATTATTTTATTTATAGTTGGTTCCATCAAGTTCTATTATCATACATCCTAAAACCCACTAAAGACTCATTAAAGATGACATCTTTTGTGACAACTATTTTTCGAATTTGAGGATTATATATTCGGTATACTTTAGACACATCATTGTAACCCACAAAGATTCTTCGCTCTGCCCTTAGTCTTAGCTTGCCACTCTTCTCTCTAAAAATGTAAATGTAGGTTAAACAACCAAATACCTTTAGGTGTCCCAATTGTGGTGGTTTACCTGTGTAAACTTGTTTTGGAATGAGTCTTCCATTCACACTTGTAGGACTGTGGTTGGTCAAGTAGATAACAATGTTGATGACTTCTATCCACAAGTAATTGGGGAGTTGTACAAATACAATTTTGCTTCTAGCATGGTTAAGAATCGTTCAATTCTTCTGTTTTGCTACACCGTTTTGTTGTGGTGAGCTCCTGTTTGATTCCTTTAGCTTCCAAAAACTTGTTGAATGTTGTTGAAAGGAACTCTCCACCCTTATTGCTATGAAGTGTGATGATGTGCTTTCCTTTGCTCCTATCAATGATCTTAATCAATGTTTTGAACTTTTCAAAAGCTTCAGATTTTTGAAGTAAGAAGAATATCCACATCTTTCTTGAAAAATCATATGTGATAGTAAGAAAGTACTTTGATCCTCCCAACCAAGTGTGTTTGAATGGTCCACACAAATTAGTGTGAAGAAGCTTGTTTTGTCTTAAAGCTTGAATCATGTTTTTCTTTGGCACAATTTTTTTGTGTTGTTTCGCAAGCACGCAATCCTCCCAACTTTTAGTAACAATTGGTATGTAGGGCATTCCTTCAAAACTTCTATGCTTGGAGATTTTGTGTAACCTTTAAAAACTAATGTGTTCCATTCTTTTGTGCCATAGCTCCACATTTGACAATTGTTGAACATTCAAGCAAAGGGATGGTGGTTTATGTTGAAGCTTGTGGAGAGTTGAAGCTTCAAGCTTGTACAATCCATTCTTAGCATCTCGGACACCAAATGTCAAAACTTTGTTTGAAATATTTGTTGACAAGATCCAACATTTGGCCTTTCCAGAAACTACAATGCATCCCATGTCTACTAGAGCTCCTATTGACAAAAGGTTTTTTTTTACACTAGGCACATAGAGAATGTTGCTCATAGATTTTGTTTCATCTTGATAAACAACAATATTATTGCCCTTACCATGCACCTTATGGGTGTGACCACTAGGAGACTTGATATTTGTTACACCTACTGCCTTTCTAATGTTTGTGAGCTTTCCCACATCACCCGTGACATGAAATGTTGCTTTTGAGTCAAGATACCAATTGGTATCCTTTTCATGAAGATGTGATGTTAGCATGGCGATTTCAAATTCTTTGTGAAAAAAAAATTCATCATTTTCATTGTGTGTCTCTTGATTTTCCTTTGCTATGTTGACTTGCAAACGTGTCTTGTTCGAAAAGAAAGGACATTCCCTTCCCTAGTATCGAGGGCAATTATAATGATTGCAATTTCCAGGGTGCCATGGAGTATTTTGATGATGACCATTTGGGTTTTGTGTTAGATGACCACTTTCTTGGTTTTGATAGGGAAAACCCTTTCTTGATTAAGAGCTGTTGTGACCCCCAAAACTGTTGTGACTCTTAGAGTGTATGTCATTGCAAAATGGTGGATCCACCTTAAAACTTATCACAAGAGGAACTTGTTTTACTAGTAATTTAATTTGATCTTTGCTAAACTAAGAATGTCTTTTAACTAATAGTGTCTTTTTAACTACTAGTGTTTTTCTATAAGTTGAAGAGTCATTCAAAACTCTTAAAAGTTAGTCAGATGTGATTTTAATTTATAATATTCTAATTATATTATGTTTACAATATTTTCTAAATTTGATCTTGAGGATTTCAACTTAGAAGTTCACCATGTGGTAATTTAAGCAACAATGATTACATATAAAATGGATCAACATAGTGCACACATGATATTTGATCATAAAGAAAACATTGATCATTCATGGATTTGAAATTGAATAAAGGTGAATGCCATATATTTTAGTTTCACGATTGAAGAAAAATCCAAATTGAAATTTGGATGACATTGATGAAGAACCCCATCAAAGTTTGTACATTTTTGGACATTGTATTTTTGGTAAAGGCGTTTCATGAAGTGGAATTTTGATTTGAAAAGTTGTAATTGTTGAGGTTTTGTCGTTACAAATATCTATTTTTTCTAGCTCTTAGAAGGCTAGAAATGGACTCATGTCATACAATCTTTATGCCAAATCTACCTTCCTTGGAGAGATGGTTATATATCCTCAAGTGAGGAAAATTTGGATTGAACCAAAGGAGCTTGGGCCATAGAGTTGATTACTCCACGCAAATTCCATTTTTAATTTTAGAAATTCAAAATGTTATGTGAACATGTTACACATGTTAGAAAAATCATTTCATATATCATGACATCTTGTTTCACATATTAATCACAAAACAATTTGTTTACAATCCAATTGCAATAATTTCAATGTTTGTTTAATTTATAGCTCCAAAATTATAATATCATCATGTATTTTTATGTCAATTGTCACTTCATGATTGACAAATATGCCCACAAGAGTCCATGTAATTTTTATAAAAAAACTCCTGAAAAAATCCAATTTACCTATAGTAACCTACACATCTAGTTATCTTTTTTTGAAAAACCTTGAACCATTTTACCCATTGACCAAGACATTAGTAACCAATAATAATTTTTGAACTTCTCATGCAAACACATCTTACAAATATTTGATACATATGGCAACATCATCCATATATAGATATCCGTCAAATTTGTTTATGGTGAGTCAATACAAATGCTCAACAATTTCACTTATTTGTTGTATCCTTGAAATACAATCCAGGTATCAAGAAACAAACCTATTATATCATTGAAGCATCTATGAACATGCACAATGCTCATATTATGAAAATGCTTTCTAAAACACCCATTTTATTTGTTTTCTTCAAAATCTTTAATCTCTAGATTCTTTCATAACTTACCTTCAATCTAGAGCCTCCATAGTGAACCAAGGACCTTGTAGAAAACATTATGACATAATCCCTGTCGCAACTCCTACGCTTTGAAAGCAACCAGCAACTCTCAAGCTTAATTGTGCTGTGGGAGATGCGGTTTTGATGCGTAGCCAAGAAGCCGATAAGCCTTCCTTCCTATGTAGCCAAGATAGAGAACATTGAAGCAGCAGACAGTAGAAGAAGAAACAGAAGCAACAACAACAACATGAAGTTCCAAAACAGACTGCATACACCAATCACAATTCTGCATTATTCTGACTTGGGAGATTAAAATTCATGTGATTTTGATCAGTTGTTGGCACTGGTGCAGATATTGTAAATGTGAACTGCCCTACAATCCGGATGATCTTATGGTGCAATTGTGAATCTTGAAAGGACTGGTAGGTTCATGCATCACTTGGCCCCACATTCAGTTCATGCAGGATGACCATCATTGCAGCAATTAGAAAGTGTAATTCTTGAGCATATTGTAAGCTGTTTCTGAGACCTTACTTTTTGCAGAAAATAGTGCATTTTCTGCTGATTTTGTGCTGTACAATCAACCTTAACAAAATGCAGAACCGACATGTTGCCACATTGTTATTGCAATCTTTCCACTTTCATTCCACTGTGCTTGTTCTGGCTAGCATCTATATCAAATAAGAGGACTTGCACCAATAGATACCAAAGAAGAGAGAATCCACTTTCTTCTTTTGAACCTTTGTGCTTCAAGCCACACTATGTTTAGGGGTGCGGCAATGGTCAGGTTACATCAGTTGTGTTATTACAGTTGATGGTCACTTGTGCAGGTGATGCGCCATTTGTTCTCAGGCTTGGTGGTAGTAGTTTCTCATTGGACATACTAGCCACTCTCCTAGTGGTAGGGTATGGTGTATTTTGTGTGATTAGCAGATTGCTGGGCATGCTTGGCAATCTCAAGTCCTGATGAAAATTGTGCTTGAATTTTCTGAGAGGTGTTTGGTTTCCTAAGCACCATATCTCATGCTCTGAATGATTTGTACATTGTAGTTTGAGGGGACAGTCCAGAAGGACTTCTTTTTTGTGTGCTGTTGTTCTTTCAGACTACTTTGGGACATAATTGCATGCAGATTTCATGATCGCTTTCATAATCTGGACTATGCAGAGGTAGCAGAATTGTATGGTGGAAGAAGTTGGTGTGGATACAGGTTTCCAGGAAAGATAACATATGAGATGGCTGCAAAGTGTGAGGGAAATGGAAGAGTTGAAGCATTAAGAGTGTGAAGGGAATTGAGGGACTCCATGAATTATCTAATTTTTTTCACTTGCTTGCAGGTTTCATAGCTACTGTGTAGACTTGATCACTGAACAGGTGACAAAAATGGTTGAATATACTCGTGCTAGTTGTGCCCCTCAGAACCACAAAAGGCCAAGATGCACCCTCACATAAAACACCGGACACAAAGGTAATCTATGTGTAATGTTTGGCCAGTGTTATAGGTCTCTGGCACAGGTTCCATCCCTTCCAGCTAGTGGGTTCCAATTGCTATTTTTTATTTGAAGAAGAAAATGATACTGTAACCACTGAGGCAAACCCTTGCACAATCTGGCACACATTTAGTTGTGCTAGTTCTGCTGGTTCTCACTTGCATCATATATTGTGATGTTAACGCCATACCTTTGATCCAGTGCCAGAGGTGCCAGGAACCCTAAACTTATTCTGGTCTTGTTGTGGATTTGCCTTTTGCAATGTCTACCTGACACCTTGTTAGAGAACCACGTGAAGCCTCTGCAGTGCATCACTACAGATGGTTTGAGACCTTACCACAGTATCTCAGTTTACCAATCTGCATCTGGGTGTAATTCTTCACCTTTGCTATTAGGAGAATTGGGAGGAAATCTAAGCCCTGGGATAAGTCACAGGACTGCCAATTTACCAAAGACTTGTCACTAAAGAGGGTGTCAGGATAAGTCCTGAGAGGAGTAGATGCCTGAATGAATGGATTGCAGATGTTTGCTGTCATATGCATCTGCAGGCAGCTGGTCATGAAGTTCACTCATGTGGGAGAATTATTTTGCTGTGAAACTTACATCATTGCAAGAGGATATAGGCCCACATTTGCAGGTTGCAAAGAAGATTGATTGCCACAAAGAGATATGCAAGTCCTTCATATTCTTGACTCTGTCAATTTTGCTGTATTTAAATCATTACATCAATTGGCTTTTTTGGTGCAAGTGTGCATACACACATGTATATATTTATTGTGTTGTTTTCCACTATTGGGTTTTGATGTGGCCTCTTTCTCTTGTGAAAGACATTTCACACATTTCAAGTGAGCTTTCACATGCCCATGATTGCTATTGCATCTTCAAAATATCAAACCTCTTATGTGTACCGTGTTTCATGTCAAATCCCTATGCTAACAAAAGGGGTGATTTCACATCAGTCACAAAACCACTACTTCTCATCGCAATGTGCCAAAGAGAAAGGGCCCAATAACAACCCAGAAATGCACCATGTACAGACACAATTCTGGTTCTACACCACAAGAATAGCAAATTGATATATATATCTTTGAATTAAACACATTTCATCTAGGATAGCAAGGCCTACAAATGCCACTCAAATGTGACAGGTTATTCCTTTTTTATTCTATAACCCTTGTAAAACAAAAGAAGCCCAAAACAGACTGCATGAGTTTTCACAAACAGAAACCCCAAAAAAGAAAATCTGATATTTTATTTCTGAATTCACAACCAAGAAGCATATTACAACCTTATATTCTCTCTATTAGGTCCATCCATTTGATAGACATTTTACCTTTCAGAGATTGGAGTTTTGCGGTTGCCAACCACAAGGTAGTAGGAACCTTGTTCGACTGCTACATGTGTGTTCTGGGCAGCAAGCAAACTACAAAAACATTCTCAACAGACATGATGACATGATGACACTTTACTGATTTGAATGGAGTAACAATACCACTCATGAGAAACAAGAAATCTCCATTCTCATGATTAAGGAAGCCTGAACAAGGTTAAAATCTTCTTCTTAATGCTTTTCACTAGCAGTATGACATACCTTTTTAGAATCCAGGAATCAAAACCATCCACAAAACCTGCCATATAGAACAGAAGTGAAGTCCACTGAAGGTCCCTATATTTTGGGGCTGCAATCAGAGTGTATGGTAAATATAGAGGGATACAGTGGAGAAATGTATCTTCTTGGGAACCCACCTGGCAGCTGAGTATTGCTCCTAGCTGCATCCGATCATCAAAAACAACCAAGAAAGCCTCTATTAAGGCTATTTGAGCTGATTGCTTGCTGCTGCAACTTTTTGTCTTCCTTGCCAGACAAGAAGCAGCTGTGAAGGTCTACTACAGCCCATTGGAACTGGAACATCTAGCTTGATATCTCGCTCAATTGTTAGTAAATACAAGAATGTGGTGACATCTGTACACAGAATCTACCGAAGATCAAGAACCTCAAAAGGCAGTCCTGGGTTCATAAGCACATGGGAGCAATGTTCATAAATGGGGCCACCATCTGCAGGCTCTTCATGGGGATGAAAACCACGCTGTTGACATTGCTGAAGAACTTTTACACCACCTGGATCAGCTAGACGAAATATACCATATCTCCTGCAACACTCCATGGATACAGGAAATGTCAAGCAATCATCTCACTCCATGAAATTATAAAACGACTGTACTGAGTTGGAGCGTATTATGCATCTTACCGGGAGGGGTCTGTTGGTGCCATTACAATGGCAATGGCCTCCTGCAGCATGATCTGTAGTCGGAAGACAAGTAGACATGAATTAAATATACATATCCACACCAGAAGTAGCACAAAATCTTTAACCAAAAGAAGTTCTGTGATACCACCAAACACTGCTGTTTCTAGGAAATCAGACACAACAAACTCCTCTCATTTTGTTCCAGGCCTTGCACAACCACAGCAGACCACACAATCACACTGACAAGAGATAAGACCACAACCAAGTACATATGGCCTGATGAGACCAGACAACAATATAGAGACAGGGCTACCATCAGCATTCAAGGAATTGTCTTCCAGTCTCTATGGTCTTTGATAACATGAGACAGATCAAATTGTGGCACATCAAGTCTCTAATTTCACATGCCTACCAAACACCAAGCAATTGCAGGTTCAAAGTCATTACCTGATAGGAGTAATGAGTATGGAGATCAATGGATGACATAAAACAAGTTTGTGACGGATGAGTCTGGAGAGAAAACAGACAAGTCAGCAAATGGAAAGTTAAGCATGTCTCCTGGTCAATCAACTTCATGGAAAGGATTCATATGAAGTAATTCAATCAAGAAAGTCTGAAATAACAACATACTAGATACAGCACCAACATGGGCTCTAAGGATCACAACAATATCATACAATCCAATACTACCACTTCTGCATAAAAAAGCATTCTACTTACATGGATCCATCCCAGTTGGAAAAGACCTCGTTTGTCTTGAGAATCAAAGATTTCTTCTTCATTAAGGGTCTGGCACTGGCATCCACAACAATGTGTCAAAAGCCAAGTTAAAAACCACCAGTGTTGAATATACCAAAACCCAAATTATGTACAGTGATAAAGTAAGCCTTCTGATCTCAACCACAATATGAACTAGTCAAGCAAAATAAACACAGAATATACACAAGCAGAATGTTGGAAGTCCTTGACATTATCAAACTCAATATATATCTATGATCTGCAGAGAAAAATAAAAAATAACAATTGAAGGTAACACAACAATGAGTGTGGTCATAACCTTATGAGAGTTGCTCACAAAGTGTCAGGCCATCACCTTCATCATGAATAGCAGTGACAAACTGCTATGTTCATTAGCTCCAGATAAAGGGTGTAGATAAGTATATAACAATCCACCCAAAATTGTAGGAAGGCTCAGTCATAATATTGGCTAGCACTCAAGAGACATAGCTAATTGCAAAAGTCACTAGTACCCTCATTTGAACCACAACAGGCGTGTGCTTCATTTCATTTTAGCTTGTCCCTGTACAAGCAAGCATCTACACTGAAGATGCCCACATAGAGGGGACTGGTTGGGACCTACAGCACATCACTGGAACATAAACATTGGTGACTACTTGCATGCAGAACATTTGCTACAGTCACTGGAAAAGATATCCATGAGGTTGCAGAGACAACTCCACAACAGCTCTTTGAACATAACACAACAAAATGAGCAAAGTTCATAAAGTTCATAAGTCAGATCCCAGTCAAGAAATATTATCACTTACAGAATCTGATGTTGCTTCCTGCTTTGGGATGATGAGTGTGCTAACATAGAAAGTACCCTTTTCTGCAGTACAGCATTGGAAAGATAAACAATTAGCTCCAATGCAATTGCCTTAATTAATCTCTCTGCAGCTATGAAATCATGAAATTTGCATTTGTTATTTCCAGCACAGGGAATAACTGAGCAGGAAGTAGACAGGTGTTCTCATTTGTCCTAAACATTATATATTTTTTCACATAGAAAGTAGCAGAAATCTTTACTCCAGGTGTATAGATCTTCACTTACAAGAGAGCCAGCAAGCACTCCACAAGTTTCAAGATTTCGCAGAGTATTAGCTTTGGCCATTTGCATGAACTCATCCATCATTTTTGTAGACTGCAACACACAAGCGGAGTTAATAGCCTGACAAGACTTGAGGCTGCAGATGAACCAAGAACAAAAGCTTGATAAACAAGCTATTCTGGAAAAGAAGTCAATCCAAATATCCAGTTAACTGAAATGATTACACTGCAATCTGGATGAGGCCTTGACCATTTACTTCCAGAGAAACCAGGTTGAAGAGATTACATCAGGGTGCAGAGAAACCCTGACAGAGGAACCAAGACAGAAACTCTTACTATATGCAGGGATTTGGGGCCCTTGGATTGGGTGAAGTCATCTTCTGAAACATGTGTAGGGCCAGGATGAGCAAGACCTGAAGGCTGTAGTTGGGGCTGCATATGATCATGTGCAGCCAGAGCTTCTTGGAGAGTTTGTACAGGTGCCAGCATTGGGGGAGGTGATGGCTGTCGGATGACATTCACAATGTCTGTTGGAGCAATAGCTCCAGAATCAGGCCAAAGAGCAGGCTCACCTAGAGTATCCAAGGAGACACTTGTGGACACTGCAGCAGGTTGTGAAGGCGGACCCCAGCTCTGATTGAAGCTTCAACACAAGTGCCCAACAGGCACACTTCAGAAAAAACACAACTTGGGCATTAAGAATCAAGAAATGCTATTCAGGTGCTTAAAGACACCAAATGTTGTCAATGCACAAACCTTGGCATCTCAATGGGTGAAGTATCAATATAACTTGGATACTGCACCTGCAACCAATGAGGAGGAGCTGTCACAGAAGATCCATAAAGCAAACAAAAATGCATTGTGTGGCAGTTACATCCTATTCCAGATACACTGTTGTTAACAAATCATCAGTTTCCAAGAATCCACATACCCGAACTTGCTGGGAATCTCTTTGATTCCAATTGCTAGTTGGCACCAGAAATGAGTGTCTTGACAATGTTTCATCCCTTGGCCGTGGTATATTTAGAGTTGTCAAAGATCTGAATGTTCATCAGAACCACAACCATGTAAGCTAATTCACAATGTTAACCAAGTCAAATTTTGTAAGACCAGTTCAGAATCAGTTTCAAAGTTCTCATCTGCCCTTTCCTTCAGGTCCTCAAAACCATCTCAAGACCAGTTGAGTTGAAGCTAACTAGATTCTCTCAATATTAATGCTTAATTACACTAGAATACATCCAGGATAATCCTGGGGAAAGAAACACTCTTGCAGCTCTACCCTCTGCATGAGAAGATCATGCAAGTGATCAAAATGTTGAAACTTGCAAATAGGAGTAGACAGGGAACTCACAAGTGCTTGAATTGTTCTTCAACAGGAGGGTTGAATACTGGGCTCCCAGAGTCCCTGAAACCTGTCAAAATACCTTGCGTACTCCTGGATCCAAGCTGCAAACACCTCTACAAACTCTCAAACAGATTCCATGCACAACTTTGTCTAAACCCTCAGCCCTAAAACATAAATAATATTGCCTTTGTGGATGGATACATTGCAGGCAAAGGAGCAGTTTCTCAACTAGGTATAAGTCTTGGAAAATTTCAATAAATCAGAATACCCTTCACAAAACAATCAAATATGTCTTGGGAGTTTTAGAACCACTACTCATACACATTTCAAACTGTTGTGACTCAGAAACATCTTTTTCTACCTTCAGCTCATACAATCTGTAAAACAGATTTCCACTTCCAGAATTTGCAGCATACATCAATCATAGCATCTGCTTCAACAGCTCTAAGAACTGAATTTTGCATAGGTGTCAGCTTTTCAGAATTCAAGAGAACCCCATTTATGACTACAAATAGTGAGAGACTCATCCAGCTTCTACATCAACTTCCAGAAACACCAACACCAAATGTGGGTACTGCAACTGAAAAATTGCCAGGAAATCAGTTAAACTCTGTTAGTAAGACAGGGTCCTACCTTGTCATTGGGATTGCCATGAGAGTGGCTCCTGGCATAAAAATGCGAAGGAGCACTCAAATCAGATGGCAGAAAACTGCTTGAGGAAGAAATCCGGCTGTAAGGATTATTAATCTGGTCAACTTGCTTCTGGACTTCTGGCTTGAGTGATTCAAGCTCTGCAACAACCTCGAACAACCTCTGCAACACAGAAACATGTTTCAGATACTGAAAACCAGTCGAAAGTCCTCGAATAATACTCTACACTATAGCATACAGGATGTGATGGGGCTGTTGACTCCCTCCCCTCTGTGGTGGGTTTCTCTGTAGCATTCAGGAACAAGGCTTGATTCAGAAAGTTCAAAAAGCAGCGAGTAAATCAAAACAGTAATTGATTCAAAAAACCCTAGATTCAAGGACAAACAACTGTATCCCAGGAGTGGACCCAGATTGCAACCCTACATTCAGGAACAAGCCTTGATTCAGAAGTTCAACCAGCAGTGAGCAAATCAAAACAGTAATTGATCAAAAAAAACCTAGATTCTTCAAGGACAAACAACTGTATCCCGGGAGTGGACCCAGATTGCAACCCTACATTCAGGAACAAGCCTTGATTCAGAAGTTCAACAAGCAGTGGGCAAATCAAAACAGTAATTGATTCACAAAACCCTAGCTCCTTCAAGGACAAACAACTGTATCCCAAGAGTGGACGGATCCAGATTACAATCCTACTTGCATCCAGGAACAAGCCTCAATTCAGAAGTTCAACCAGCAGTGAGCAAATCAAAACAGTAATTGATTCATGAAACCCTAGCTCCTTCAAGGACAAACAACTGTATCATGGTAGTGGATCCAGATTGCAATCCTACTTACATTCAGGAACAAAGCTTGATTCAGAAGTTCCACCAGCAGTGAGCAAATCAAAACAGTAATTGATTCATAAAGCCCTAGATTCTTCAAGGACAAACAACTGTATCATGGGAGTGGATCCAGATTGCAATCCTACCTTCCTATACTTAGCTTTCTCTCCCCCATACAATCGATAATCTCGATGTTCGGGTATAGTCTCAGAAACCAAGCTGCAGGCAATAAAAGTGATTCGTGATGCATGAAGAAGTTCATCAGTGGAATCTCGTGGAATCAAAAGAGCAACTTCAAACATCAAAAGATCCCCTGTGTAGTAAAGGGAGAAATGGAAGGAAACGGACATGACTGTATGTGGTGGCTGGCTCCCTGATGCGACAAAGCATTCTAGAACTGTCCGCAACAAAAAACACATACCTCCAAACGGTTTACATACCTGGAGAATCGTAGCAGAAGGATGTAAAGGTCTATGATATTCCCCTCCTCCCGATATATATTAGCCTGTTGCAGGATCATCCATCACAAACCGCCGATTAGCAAAATTCGGAGATCGCCAGCCTATCACACCACCAGCAGACCCTCAAATCCAACAGAGAATCCCGGAGCGAGTACAGATAGCTGCAGTTTACGATACCTGCTTCAGAAGGTTGTCTGCTGTGCGGTAATACAATTTAACAGGCAGCCGATTGTCGACATCTAACTTCCTAGTCCTAGCAGCAATGTCCAGACCCCGCCTCATCTTTCAAGGATGAAGGCCCACAAGGACGACGTCCTTCACCGAACAATTCTCCACCCGAGCAGCTCCAGAATATGGCTACCAACTTCGGTTGCATAGTATCCACACCAACCGTGTTCGATGCTCCGTCTAACTCCGTTTTCCTCTCTCGATCGGTCGATCTCGCCCGCGCGAGCGATTCCTTTCTCTCGCGCGCACGCCTGCGCTCTCTCTCTCTCGGCTGGAAACGAAGAGGAAGCAAGAGCGCCAACCCCTAATTTTTAATCCCTTTCCACACGGGGATTCCTCAAGACGATGTCAACAACCCTGTCCACACAACAGCCCTTTTTTGTTTCACTCCAGTGATGTGCATTTAATTAATTGTTCATTAGTAAAAAAAAAGGTCTTATACTCGTTTCGCCAGAAATAGGCACTTTAACTTTTTAAAACAAAAGAATTTTGAAATTTTGGAAAAAGCATGCCACGAACTTTTTTTTTTTTTTTTTTTTTTCATACGTTCTCCAGAAAGAGAATGTGCAAATTCCATTTTTTTTTTAAAAAAAAAAATTATCGTGGCGAATTTTCGTATCTTGGCTATATTTTTCCCCAAAACAAGAAAACAAAGCATGAAAGAATGATTTAAAAGGTTTTCTTGGCCAATTTTTGAGGAAAAAAAAAGAAAGAAATTCGCCAAATCTAAACCTTAGGTGAAATTTTTGTGATTTTTTTCCCCAAAATTTTACCAATTTTATTTCGAATTTACGCTAAAAAGATTCTAACTCTTTCCAAAAACATTTGTCACCACAGTATGAAAATTCGGAGGAAAAAGACCAACTATAGCCAGAGTCCTAAAATAAGTCCTAAAATACTCCATTCAAACGCCTCTACATTTAATATTATATTTTTTCTGGAGATACTAAAACCCTATGTGCCAACTCTAAGGTCACAAATAACATGAATATCCCTTAATTTTAAAATACAACTCCACCCAAAAAAAAAAAAAGGTTGCCATTTAACACTTGGAAATTTCAATATGAACAATAATTCAAACTTTGCAATAGTGTAAGAAAAAAAGAGGAAAAAAATAAAATGAAACCATTTATAACCTATCAAGAAAGTTAACCTCTACTAAAAAAAAAGAATAATAATAATAATAATAATAATAATAATGATTGACAATCCAATTTTTAAAAAAGTTGTCCAAGGTTATTTGTTTATATATTCAATTAATACATCATTTTATTATGCAAGGTTTATATTATTTTATATAATTTCCAATGTTTTTAATGTCAATTTTGTGATGTAGCCAAAGTGGACATCATCAATAGAAGCTTTAGCCAAATTTGAATACAAGCCTAATATGAAAGTGATTAAAAAGAAAAATATCCTTCTCTAGTTTTGGCTGTGTACTTGAACCATGTACAGAAATCTGGTGATTTTTATTTAATTTTGTTCAAATTCTGGCTATTGAAAACCTCGAATCACACTTCATTTTAGCACCTTTTGTTTGTAAAATTTTTGCCTTTTGTCAGCATATAGCCGGCCAAAAAAGGGCTGGTAAACACTAGTACACATACCACATGTGGGTGAATCTGGCCAAACAGCTAATGCAAAGGCCCATATTGGAGGGGTGTTTACACAAAAGGCTAATACATATATAATTAACATGGATTACTATAATTTAACAAACATAACCATCATATGACAATTGTTAAGAAAACAGGACAGTTGTGAAGGGGAAGTCAAAAGGTAAAGCTGAATTGAAAACACACCAATTGTTGGGTTTGCATTTTACTTAGCCAAAATCCAAAAGTCATTGAAAGAAAGAAGCAAGACTAGCATTAACTTATTGATGCAAATTATACACAAATTCACACAAATTACCAACATTTTGATAAGAAAAATCAATCAATCAATCTGCCCATTTGGGGTTTCTTAGTTAATCTATGATATGGTACAAAGAGGAAGAGATTTGCAGAATCCTGTAGTATAACTACAGCACTTTGGTCACTAAATGGTTCTTTGCTTGTACACAAACCGGAACTCTTTGGCAGTTTCACTACCAAAGTCCTCAGGATGGCAGTCCATCAAAAATCTTGCTTGGGACAATAAGGTACTAATCTGAAGTGGCAGACTCAACTAGAAAGCAAAATTTTAAATCCTTTCTTTCAGAGACCAAGAGGAGATAAGTGCATGTATAAGAGGAGACAAACTATTTACACTGTCCAGATGTGAATAGTATCATCTCTTCAATGAATGTCTGATCCTTCCTTCTTTTTTTTTTCAACCTAGTTTGAAAAAGTGTAGTTTGTGTACTGAATTCCATGTGCATTTCAATCAGTTTTTGTGATGACATTTGACTTCCGCACAGTCCTGCTGAAGGGCCCAACAGTGGGATCTGTGATGTACTTGTAGATAACATGTGTCCAAGATGAGTGTGATGCAAGATGGTCATAAAACTCCGGGGCAATTTGCCTCACCTTCACAACACAGAAAAACACTGCAAATGAGTTGGCAAACCATGTCCTGGCAAAGTGCTATGTATGCTTTTCATCTATAAACTTCTTCATTTGTCAACTACATCATTCAAACAAGGAAAACACCATTTGTTTTTTTACCATCTCAAATCTTTCCCCTAGGAGCCAAATTTCAGAATGGTTGTATGAGCAGTGAGTCTGTTTTCAGAACAAGCAACCTTAGAAATAATTGAGAAGCTTACCCTGTAAAGTTTACATCCTGGAATTCGGGGGAAATCATGGTGCTCAACATGGTACCCAACATTCCAAGTCACAAGGTTGAGTGGCCCATAATATGAGTATGTCTCCTGACCCTCCATGAAGACATAGTGCTCAGCAATGAAGTGGCCAGCAACTGGATGCATACCTCCCCCAAGAAATGTTGAGAGCACTAAATAGACCAATGATTTCCATCCGAAAAAGTAAACCAGTGCAGCATCAAATCCAAATTGGGCAACAAAGTTGGAGACCTCCCATAATCCGGGAGTTTTGGGGTTCAGGAAGAGAGGCCGGAGTGCATAGAAGAATAGCTGGCAAATAACCCACAAAACTTTCATAAAGATATTGGTCACAACATGGCCCTCAGCATAGCTTGGGATGTCCATATCAAAGCCTTCCACTCCTTGGAACCTGTGGTGCTCAAGATGGTACTTTTGGAACGTGATGGACATTGGGATGCTAATTGGCAAATTTGCAAATAAGCCAAGAAATCGGTTGTAAATTGGTGTCGAGAATGCAAGGTTGTGGCTTAGCTCATGGATAGCCAGGAACAAGTTGTGGTTAAGAATAGCTCCAAAGCAATAGGACAAGGCAAGAAGAATGGGCCAACCCACTTCCTGCATGCAGCTTGCTGTCCATGTCTGTAGCAGCACAACTGCAACAATCTGCCCACAGAGCAAACAACAAAATTCCAAATTATCAATCAGCAAGGTGACTTTCTCTCTAGACTCCGAGAGACCACATTTTTGTATCGTGAAAAACTACAGTATAGTGCATTGACTTACCGTATTCTTTTCTCCATCTCATCCAGTGGAAAGCACTAAGTTATCAAAAAAAACCATTGATTGGATGCCTCCACAACTGGATTTTCCCCATAGATTAGACCTACTGACAAACCCTAAGTTTGCTCATTGCTATCCACATTTTGTATGCATATAAGCTGGATGATTCCTGCAACTTAACTCCCTTAATTGGCCACAATCACAGGGCACAATTTCAAGCTTGCATTTTGTGACATTTTTATGATATAGTATCTGGAGCATGCTCCGTTTGCAAATGCCAATTCCTTGCTACTGCAGCTTTCATGATGTGCTTCAGCCTTTCACGCTCTGTTTGCAAATGCCTCTCTTTGCATTGTCAACAACACATTGTTCCCGAATTTTTTTCTGAATCATTAGAAGCCTTTGCCAGTAGCTATCTACAGATCTGAAACTTCTTTCCAAGAATCTCTCGTGCGAGACTTGCTGGTAAATCTGCTGATAGCCAGTCCTACAGGGATATCCAAGAAGAGGCCGGCGTGACAAGGAAACATAGATACAAAACTTGGAGCAGAGAATGCCAGAAGAAGAAGAAGCTCAAACTCAAAACTAACACCAAAAAAAAAGGTTGCGAGTACGGACTCACGCGCCTGCGGAAGGGCCCAGGGATCGGATCCGAACAGATCTCGGATTTCCGGATGCGCTGCCAGAATCTGCTTGCGTCTTGTGGCGTGCGGCTCGTCGGTCTCTGACCAGAAGAAGTCTGTAGCCATCAGACTCTTCCGCTTCTTCAAGTTAACGGACTCGTCCTCAACCGCCGCCGTTGCAACAGCAACAGCAGGCAACACTTCCGGAGCTTCGGATGGAAGAAGACCTCCATCCCCTCCACGGCCCATTTCTCCACCAAAAAAGAAGATAAAAAAAGAAAAAAAGAAAGTAACAGATGCAATGCAATGCAGGTGATGATGAACACAGTCAGTCAGAAACAACAACAACAATAATACTGGAGGAAAAAAAGGAAAAAGACCATCAAAAACCGCACAAGAGTAGATGCATTTTTGAGATCCGATAGAGATGAAGGCAACGGTTTTGATGAACAGGCAAGAGGGGAGAGAGAGAGAGAGAGAGCGCTCTTCTGAAGAAGAGAGAGAGAGACAAGAAGGCGAGAGAACGGGAGGGAGAGGAACGAAGCTGACGACGCGCGCGCGGCGGTGTGTCCTGGAGGGTATCAATACCAAAGTATACCCGGGAACCTTCAACTCGCCTCCGCTGATAATACCCGTCGGTTCTCTTCACACCCCCCTTTCAACCAGTGTTGAGCGGGTGCCCTGTTTGGAGGGTAATAACCGGCGGATCCGGGTCAGGTTCTTGTAACCCGGACCCAAGTTCAAAAACCAGGTTCGGAGGTTCTTGAATTTGAAAAAATGTGATAGAACCGGAACCAAAGGGGTTCAAATTTTGGAATAACCTGGCTCAGGCTCGTACCCGAAGAATCGTCGCATCAATTTTAAAATGTCAGAACCGAACCGGAGGTTCTCTCCAAAAGGAAGAAGAACCGCACAACACTGCTTTCAACCTTCTGTGTACCGGCGTTGGTCGGTTATTGAGTTTAGAACCGGTTACAAGTCGGTTATTGAGTTTGGAACCGGTTATAATTCGGTTATTAATAACCTACCAGTGAGTTCTTGATTTTTGGATACCCAATTAAATTCATAATCACCTGGTATTGAATTTTCAAAAAAATCTATTAACCTAAATGAATGATTATCATCCAAAAAGGTTATCCATCTTTAAACACTAATGCAAATACATTTTTTGTAATTACATTTTTTTTAAAACCTTATAACCGGTTAATAGTTGTAGGACAACAAGTGATTATCAATCAATTATTTGATAACCAACCCTTATGCATAATTGACAATTATTACCCAATTTTTTTAAATAGGGATACAGATCATTTGTGTGATCCCCCCAAAAAAAAAAAAAACTTACCCGACGGTTATTAGGAAAAAGAAATAATCCGTCAACATTGGTCTGGACACAAGGGTATATAATATTATTAGTGCAGATAATATACAAGGGTATGTGGAATAGGCTAGTGCCTAGGGTTGGAAAAAAAAATTTAATTATATGGGCAATGGGATTGTTAGAATAGGGTCTTTGAATTCTTTAGAAGAGATCACTTCAAAATACGGGCACTTAAATTTGCAATGGCCTCATGCTTGTGTGTGTTAAGTGCAAAGCAAAAATTGGAGGCCAAATCAACATTGTTCAAATTGGTGCTTTGAATTTTTTTAAAGTTGATTTCTAGGGTTGTTGTTGGATACCAAAATTTGTATACCCAAGGACGTTGTTATACAAATGAAATTTAGAGTAAATTCCAAAGTTGTGAAAGTGTATGTATGTATGTCAAGGTGCTTTTGCCACAATTTGTGCCATTGAAAACTTTCCTGGAGTTGCTAGTGATTATGCAAACTCAGTTCCATTGTGATTAAGAACTCTGCACATAAATACATTAAAGCTTAAATGCTAAAACCCTAAACCTACAGGTGTGCCAAAAAATGCTCTCAACCTGTGGGTATGTATACCCAATAGCTAAAAACAAATGCATAAATAGGTTACACCTTAAGCTCTGGGACTAACGCAGTGATCTGTTATTGTCGTTTCACTCCACAACTGCAAAGGAATGAATCGGGAAATGGGTTGCAGCTCTTGAATGCTCATTATTCAACTTATTTCTAAAAAGAGCAAATCTTTCTGGCCCTGACAAAATGGTAAAGAATCTGACCTAATAATATTTCTACTTTCTTTGCTTTTTTACCCTCTCATTGATAGAACTTGTAGCTGGAGGCATCAACGATAATTTGTCGAAGTCCACCAATGGATGATACAAGCATTAGCATCACGCCTAGTATGATACATGCCTGCATGCGTCATGGTGATATACAATGTCAGTGACATCATCTTGCCCAAGTGCAACAGCCATCATTACATGACAAAGTGACAATTCAGCAGATGCGTAAGTGACATGCAGCAGCAGCAGATGCGTAAGTGACATTCAGCAGCAGATGCGCAAGTGACGTTTAGCAGCAGATGCGCAAGTGATGTTCAGCAGATGCATTTCTCAAGAGTTGGTGACTCAAGTGCCAAAAGTCACCAAAAACGCAGACATTCAGCAGCAGATGCACAAGTGATATTCAGCAGATACATTTCTCAAGAGTTGGTGATTCAAGTGCCAAAACACACTGAAAAGTAAAATGCTTCATTCTTGTAAACAATACAACTTCAAAGAGGATCAGGGCAAAAGAGATTTGACTCACCCAATTAGCAAGCCACGATAGGCTTCCAATTCTTGGCTTTTTGATAGTCAGCCACATGCAGCAAGGCAACTGCCACATGGATACAAAATGAGGTTAATCTGAGAGTTTCTCAAGGGAAAGTTCTTCACACAGAATGAAACTCATGCTTCATGGCCACTCTCAGCAATGCAAGTTCATTGGAAAGTCTGACTCACAAAGTATGTTGTTGGGGCAAAGGCAAACCCTCCAAAGAATCCAAGCAAGGCACCAAAAAACGGAAGGGTTATGCCAACAAACATTGTCAAACCTGCACAAACGAATGTGCAGTCATGAGACCATGAGAGTACAGAATTCCAAGTTTCCTCCTGTCCTGCACAAATATGATGCCCTCATTCCATCT
>Ga0116227_10004406_pt1 | contig 30606 bp, 25 predicted proteins | sample S1TSphgellanicum_FD_89693 | JGI IMG/M metagenome (GOLD analysis project Ga0116227, IMG submission 89693) | Host-associated microbial communities from peat moss isolated from Minnesota, USA - S1T2_Fb - Sphagnum magellanicum MG | ecosystem: Host-associated > Plants > Peat moss > Unclassified... | reverse complement strand
CCTAATAGCGCACAGTCACTTAAGAACGTTCCTAACCTTACAACCGTACAATAACCTTAAAAGATATGACGGGCATGCCCGTACCCGGCCATCATGCATGAGGCCATGCATACGGGCATGACAATTGCATGTTGTTTAAGATTTTTGAAAAAACTAGAAACTATGGTTCTTTGATTTGTGATTTTTTTTTCCAAAGGCCCTTGACCAAGGGTTCTTTAATTTTTTTAATATTTTAAAAAATGAAAATCAATAATTCTTTGAAAATTCAAATAACTGCACAATACTGGTAATGCCTATGCCCTTTATGGCAGGTTCAAATTTCAAACTAAACACTTAAAACATTAGTGTAAATTCAATTAATTTACACTAAATCCCAATTTTTTTTTGTGTAGGGTAAAGCCTGAGATAGTGGACTTTACTGGAATAAGGGTCCAGACCACTGAATTTAGGGTTTTTACATTTTGAAAACGACAAAATTTGGTGGAAAAAGAAACACTGATAATAGCATTTAAAAAATCACCACGAATATTTTCTTTTCTATGGGAAATGACACCAAAATTTGGGACTTATTTTGGGGAGGAGACAATAAGTTGTTGAGCATATTTGGTAGAAGAGGTGAAACCCCATGGAACGCTAGAACTATGGGGCAAACTTGAACGCCAAACCCTAACCCTAATCCGAAGGAGCTTGATATCCTAAGAGCATCCCCATCGGTGCTCACTGTGTGACCCTGCAAAAAAAATTCTCGCATCCAAATTTAGTTATTTCTTTTTTCTTCAACCCCACCCATAGAACTAAAATTGGGACTGCAAATAGGTGGCAGACCACTACCTAATAGCAAACCACCTGGACCAATCATTACGATTATTATGATTCGCCAATCAGAAACAGGGATCGAATGCAAAAGTCCAGGGTGGTGGTATGTCTGCGTATTGATCAGACGGTCTGGTCTTCTTCTTCTTCTAGGAATCTCATCTCCAAGTGGAAGAAGAAGGTATTATTATAGCTTCACCATGATTCTTTTGTTGGTTTTGCAGTTGTGTGTGTGCTTGACATCATGGGAGAGACTGCTGCCATTGTTCTCAAGTCCTGCTAGAAGCACATCTGAATGTGTTATATATGTGTTGGCTAGGGCTACCTACTTGTAAGACTTTGTATAGTATGCATGCCTCCAGAAGATTAAGCTCTAGAATGCCGAATTTAGGGTCTAAGGTTTAGACCCCGGAATTTATGGTTTAAGGTTTTGGGGTTTAACGTTTAGACCACCGAATTTAGGGTTTATGTTTTTGGGGTTTAAGCTTTAGACCACAGAATTTTGGGTTTAGGGTTTAGACCTGAGTTCATGGTATTGACCAGTCTGTGGGCTGGCAGTTGGGTTGTGAGTGCTTGTGTTGTTTGCAGTGCATTCAACCGGATGACCACAATTTTGGGACTACATGTGTAGTGCTCTGTGCCAAAGCATTTGCATGAAAGAAAAGTTGTTGAGTGTGTGCATTTGTGATTGCCATGGATATGCAAGTGGAGATTGATATAGCAGTGGGTTTTTTGAAATCTCTCATAGGGACAGTCGCCAAAACTTTCTATATAATTTTTTTAGTATTTCCTTGGCTTGACAATGCACTTTGAATTGAGCCTTTTCTAGCTTGCCAACAATCATACGAGAGCATCATTTTTTGTGACAATTCTTCAATCTCAATTGTTATGATTGAGATCTCCTCCATCTGCCAAAATATTTGTTCAAACTATGTCTAGAGGTATTTTTTGGAATAACACTTGAATGATGATAATCTTCTCAAGTGTTATTCCCAGATGTTTGCAAGATTGCCGTCATATGTGATGCCACACATGCTGCAAACTCAAAGATTGGGTGGGAGGTGTATTTTGAGAGATACTTCTTCTGTCCAAACAAATTGTATCTGTATGCTGTGTCTTTATCAGGCTCTGAAACTGGGCGCAAATGGTGATGTACTTCATGCAACTTCTTTGCATTTGGAATTTCTCACTTGTTCTATATGACTGGGAGCTATGAAGATAAGCTGGGCTAGTTGAACCAGCTGGTTGAAGCTGTAATTGTTGCAATACTAGTGGTGCCGTCAAGGCATTGACAGGCAAATCCAAAAAACTTCAGTTCTGTTGCACCTCTGTGGTTGAGATAGTGTGCCATGAATAGTATCACACTGCTTTCAACTTCCCTTAAACTGATTGAGTGTGAAACTTTGTTCTCTTTTTTCTTGTCTGTGTTGGATACGCATCAACATTCAATGTTATGGACTAGTTATTACGTTGGTATGGCTCTGTGTTATCATTTTAGTTTCCCAAATCCCAAGTAGCCCATAGCCCTAAAGAATGGGTGCAACACTTAAATCAAAATTTGCAAAGTGCTTTGTGCAAAGAGAGCTGGCTTATCATCTGTATAACCCAATTTGCATTCAACGTCTTGAAATTGGAATTGCATTGATCAAGCTAAAGATGACTGACAAAGAGAAATTTAACTGTCAACTATAGAAACCATATAGATCCAGAAAGCTCAAACAGTCAAATGGCCTTGCAATACAAATAAAATTGGAAAATTTGGACATCTTTTTGGGTTTCTCATCTCGTGCCCTTTGTATATGTAAAAACAACATCCGCATCAATCACTGATGTGCTGAAAACTTGAATTCGACCTCAAAAGATTGCAAGAATTCCTCAGCATAAAATTCTTGGATGCCATATCTTGCTTCATGCTGTAACCCAAAACTATGCCCCAAATTTCATAACTGCAGATGCATACTGGATAGGAGCTCCTGAGTTGTAGTCCTCACGAAAACCTCAAAATTTGTTGATGTGGACTTTTCTTTTCTTTGTGCAAAATCCATGATCGTATGCAAGGTTGATGTCAAGGATGCCCAAAAACAAAAGAAGTCCCCACCCATTCACAAATATAAAAAGAATGCTTTATAATTGACTCATCAAGCATATGGCATCCATACAAAGCTCCAACGTGTGGTCAATGCAATATTTTGACAAAGGATACTTGAGCCAAATGAACTACAAAGTAAACTCAAGCCAATCAAAATAAAAGGCAAATGCACCCACATTATTTCTTCTACTTGAGGAATTCTTCAACTCAATCTTCTCACAAACAACAACAAATGTATAACAACATTTTGCTTAGTCTTTTTTTTCACTATGTTGTCCACATAAAATGAAAACTAGGCCAAGACTATGTTGACTTAGTTCTAGGCTTATCTCTCTTGTTGTTTTAGGAGTGAAAATGTATAATCAGTTTCAAAGTACACTGTCCAAGTGGAAAGTGAACAGTGGACAGTCCATTCTTCACACCAAACACAAACTTTTAAAAAAAAAACCCTCTCGCCCATTATTAAATCAGCTACCCAACATTCATATTTTAAGAAGAAACCCAACAAGTAGATGGGTAGACTTCAAAACAACCCATCAATTGGATGGGTGCACCCAAAATCTGGGTATGTGAGTCCATTAGCTTGGGCCAATCAAAATAAAAGGCAAATGCACCCCCATTTCCTTCACTCCATGATGTGATTTCTCATTGGTTGCATGGAAATTCTATTCCTAAAATTGGCTGCCACTATTTTTGGCCCAGACTAATAGCCCTTCATAAGAACACCTTACCTAAACTACTTCCATAACATTGAACCATCACATGTGCACCACCCACCATTCAACCACCAGGTTTAGTTTATTGTTTACTAAGTGCCATCCAAATACACTAAGAATTTATTTTGAGTGCTTTGTGTACATGACTCTCAAGGCTTAGCACTCATGACCACTTTGTTGTGTGTTCAAAACATCAGTAGGCAACCCAGTTAATGTAAAGGTCAACTAGTCATCAAGACCCATGTGGGTATCATGGGTCAGACATGGAACAATACTGAGGATCTATTTAGTCATCAAAACCCCATGTGGGTATCTTAGGTCAGACCTAGAACCTTTATAAATAGTGAGGGTTAACTAGCCATCAAAACCCCATGTGGGAATCTGGAGTCAAAACTTTGGGCTTCAACAATGTTGCCATTGTAATAAGCATTTTTTTATTAAAAAAATGACCACCATGTTGGAAATGGATGCAAATTATGTTCTAGAGTCAAAATTCATCACACACCATGGTTAATTAGCAAATTAAATATTTTTTAAAATATTATTTTAATTAGCTCATAATTTTTTAAAAAGATGTGAACAAATTTTTCCCCTAATAAATTAAGACACATGACAAACTTTTAAGAAGGGTTGACATCAAGCCTATGTAAGTCAAGCTTGCCACTAGGCTGGCTACCTTGTCACAAAACATTTCCCAAATGTGTGACAAAGAGGAAACTAGCCTTAGAAGAAATGTAACTTGACTTGAGCAATGCCTTAATATAGTAGTTCAATCTTCGCCCCCATTGTTTAACCCCTCAATAAGCACCCCCAATCCATTTTTCAACACTACAAGTCTCCTCACACTCATTCCCCCCCTCACTCCCCCAAATGACTCCCATATAGGGGGAAAGGGGGAGATGATTTTCCAAGTGAAAAAAGGGTATATTGACATTACGGATTCCACAACAAGAAAAAAATTTAAGATTTGGAATTAGGTGTTGAGATTTGAGACATTTGGTTTGATTGACAACAATGGAGATGATGACAACAATAACCGACCCAATTTCATACCCGCCCGAATCGTTGATTATTGATGATGGGTCACAATTGTTGTGCTTTGGGACCCCCTACTTTATGTACTTTATAATAACCAAAGTATATCCAATCTTATACCCGAATCATCCACTATTGACCATGGGTCACAATTGTAGTGCTTTGGGACCCCCCTATTTTGACTATGGGTATGTGGGAGATTGCCTAGATTATTCAGAACAATCAAGGTTTGTTTTTAACATAGGTTTAATTATAATAGGGGTTTTGTTATTTTTGAAAATTAGATATAATTAAGATTTGCTAGTGGAAAAAGAAAAAGGAAAGGAAAAAAAAAAAAAAAAAAAGCTTGAAAGAGGGGAAATATTTTCAACCAAAAAAATAGAATACATATTTATTTCACCAATGGCTTGGATTTATGATCTATTTTATGCTAGGGTCAATTTGGTTCATCAAATAATATTTAAAATAGCGAAATGAATTCTTTTCATGAAATGACAAAGCTAATAAGGTGTTGAAAACCATCATAATTTAATCATGGGTTACAATCTGAATAATTTCACTCATGAGTCCTTATATGACAATATCATAGTAGATCATGAAAATCTTATAAATTCCAATTTATAAAATAATAATAATTTATTTATTTTTTTGAAAAAAAATTATTATTCATTTTTGTCTATTTGGACACTGGAAATTGACCCTAGGCTATGGTATTCATGATCAACGGACACGATGCAAAGGTGGAAGCAAATTCATGCAAGAAGTAGGTACTAGGTAGTAGGGTTCTAGGTACCATCCCCGAACTTGGGATTTAAATAAAAAGATTACCAAAAAAAGAAAACTAAAAGAAACTAAAATAAAATAACAGGGGGTCTGTAAATCCAACGGCTTGGATCGACGAGGACATCGGACGGTTTCGATTCAATAAGGGCGCCACTGCGCTAGATGCTTTTCTAGTGTGCAAAATGGTGTCTGTTTTTCGTGGGGTGTGTTTTCCCGTTGTTGCTGGTCATGCTTCAAGCTCTAGATCGCGTCGGTTCCAGCACGCGATCTGCAGCTCATTTCGAGTTTTGGACTTCTCAACGAGTTCATCTTTGGGATTTTTTTTGTTTTTAATTCAGAACTCCTTTAGAAAATTGTGTTTTATTTACTTATTTACTTGTTTATTTGGTTTGGTTTTCTTGGTGGGAGATTTGTGTGTATTTTTCTTTCGAGCTTGCCTGGTGGGATAGTAAGTGCTTTAAGAGCTTCGGGGGCGGGAAGTATTTTTCTGGCAGTGAAAGGGTTTGTAGTGGATGTGAAGGGGAACTGAGAAGAAGTGGGGAGGGATTTGGGAGTTGGTTTTTTTTTTCCCCCTTTGTTTTGTTAGAGAGACGATGGCGGAGAACAGCGGTAGTAGGGAACAGGATCATGAGCGGATCAGGACAGTGTGCGCACAGGTTCCGCTTATCGATGCACACGCACATAACGTGGTGGGACTCGACTCCAACCTGCCTTTCCTTGTTTGCTTGCGGGAAGCTCGCGGCCTGGATGCTGTGCGCCAAAGTCTTGCTTTCCAGGTACTTTCTTTCTTCTTCTTCTTCTTTCCCTGCAATACCTATTTATGTGGACTCTTTCTCCGTAGTCATCAAGCAGGATTTTTTTATTTTTTTATTTTTAATTTTGTTCCTGTTGAATGATTCATAAAATCCTTTAGCTTCTGGAACCCCGTTGAAGAAATCTGAGGCCAGATTTTTTTTTTAAATATATATATTTGCTGCTAAGACTTGCGCCACAACAGCTGAAGGAATCAGAAATTTGGGATCTGGGTTTTAGGGTTTAGAGCACTCTGGACACTGTGTTCTTTTCTCCCTTTTTTTAATGTGATTGCAAAAAATGAGTTTTACCCTGTCCTTGCACGTGTAGATCAACAGCATTCCCATCATGTGGGTGATGGGAATTGTCAGAGATGGGAATGATTTTATTTTATTTTTTTTAAATTTCTTTTGGTGGTTGGTGGAAATGGATTGCAGAGGAGCCTGAAAGAGCTTGCAGTTCTGTATGGCTGTGAGCCAACTTTGGCAGCCATTGAGCAGTACCGACAATCTGTAGGCCTAGAAGCCATCAGCCAGAAGTGTTTTGATGCAGCAAACATTGAGTTTGTGCTGCTGGATGACGGGTTGACTATGGATAAAATGGTGAGCATTGGATGGCATCGCAAGTTTGTTCCAGGTGTTCACAGGCTGCTGTGTATTGAGACAGTCGCTGAAGCAATTCTTAATCAGGTACTTGTGAATAAATTCTCCAGCTTCTTCACAAAAAGAGCAGAGCTCAATCAGCTATCTAGCTATATGCATGATGCTGTTATGTTTTCCAGCACAGCTTTAGCAGATGTTCTGCATTCAAGTAGTCACCAATTCTGCTTAAAGGATATATCCAGAGTGCAGGAAAACTATGAAGGCTTCTCTAGGCCTTGGGCTTAGATGCTTGCTTGTACAGTGACAAGCTAAAAGGAATCAAAGCTTAACCTGACAAGCTTGTCGCAGCTTGAATGAGGATGCTATGGACTTTTCTTCATTAGCTATGTCTCCTGATCACTCACCAACATCAAGACTGAGTCTTCCCATTGCTTCCAGAAATGTGACAGAAACTCAGGACACAAATGTTTGGATAATAGTTTTCTAGAATTTTGGGCAGGTTACTATATATTTATCTACACTGACATAGTTGGGAGCTGATGAAAGTCTGTCAGTGAGGGAGTCATGGGAGCTTGTCACTGCTATCCATGGTGAAGATGATGGTCTGACACTTTGTGAGTGACACTCATAGGGTTATGACTGCAGTTGTCATCATCATCATTGTGTTACCTTCAACATGTGAGTTTAGTATCTCATTATGCTGCAAATTTTCACATTTCAGTTGTACCTTTTCAGTGCTGTTGCTTCTGTTCAATCAATCTGATGCACTTGTAACAAAGTGATCATCATATGAGGAGGGTGATGTGAATTTCTCAGCCACAGGGAATCTGAATTTCTTGTAAAAAGTTATCTTGTGCTTGCAACAGGGGATCCAAGCCAACATGAGGTGGACATTGGAAAGTTTTGACCATCGATTCGTCTCAACCTTGGATTCATATCCTTTTGTACAGCTTGCTCTCTGTTGGTAGCAGAATACTATTCAAGATGGTTCTTCCACTTAAAATTGGCAGGTGAGGGGGGTCAAAACTGGAATGAGTGGCAGTAATTGCATTTAGGGTTCATAATTTCAAGCTTGTAAATCTTTGAGTCAATGACAGTTCCCTCACATGTGTCTTCAACATTTGTAATGACCTTGTGAACAAGAGTGTCTGAAATGAAAATTAAAGGACAATATTGGACATGTAAGGGACAAGAGTGTGATTTTTCTGACTTATTTTCTTTAACCTAAAGAGCCATTATCACACTTTCTCAGAAGGTAGTGGCATTCAAGAGCATTGCAGCCTACCGCAGTGGACTGCGTATCAACCCATTGGTTTCAGCTCAAGAATCGGAGGATGCATTGCATGAGAACTTGCGTAAGTTCCATCATATCATGTGTACATACATACAGGTGTATGAATTGCCTAAATAGCACATTAACACCAAGGTTGAGAGCATGTGTGACTGAGAGCATCCCATCCTGATACTGCCTCCTTTTTGGAGGTGCATGCTATGCATCTCTGCAATGCTGTTTAACTTTGAGGTTACCGATCCCAAGACTAATTAAGAGTTAAGAGTTAAGAGTTCATTGGGATCTGGTGTGTCCACCTGAGCTAATCTGCAGTTAAATTGCCTAATATATGGTCTTGCAATGTAGCCAAAAGTTTCTTGGCATATGTTTGAATAGCTCTAGGAAATGAAGAGTGAATGCTCTGTCATTAAGTGTCAATGATGGATTTACAAAGGGGACAGTGTTGATGGATTATTGCTGCTGCAATTTGTTCTGGAAAATCCTTGTGCGGATGCCTGATCATCTTTGGTTCTGGGGTTGTTGACAGGTTCGGGGAGTCGTGTTCGTGTATCAAAGAAGGCCCTTGTTGACTTCATCTTTGTTCGTGCCCTAGAAGTTGCTACACAGCGGGGTATTCCAATGCAAATCCACACAGGGTATGTGGCTCCTTTCTTGGAACAATATAAAATCGGTCTGCATCTCAGCATAGGACAATCCTATAGCCACTAAGTTGCATTGCACATCAATCTATGAATGCAGTCTGTACTGTACTAGAGTGGGAGATTTGGGACTTGCATGGCATGTATCCCACCTTAACATTATTGAGTAGGCTTGCCAGGTTCACATGATTAGCCCTGATATTGACCAGCTTTTCTCCAGAAAAGCCTTGGCCTTCTCTTTGAACCCAATGCAAAGCAAAGTTTCTCCATTAGATGGGTCAAGTTATTTAGCATTGGTAAGAGAGGAGGTGTGGGAAGGTAAAGGAAAGAAGAAGACCATGATAGCTCCAATGTGTTGTAGATTTGGAGACAAAGACTTGCAGTTGGAGCTTGCAAATCCCCTCCATCTTCGTGCTGTATTGGAGCACTCAACATTTTCTCAGTGTCGTGTGGTGCTGCTGCATGGCTCATACCCTTTCATGCGTGAAGCTTCTTACCTTGCCGGTGTCTATCCCCAGGTACAAGATCAATGTAACATCAATTACATTCTCATAAATTTGGGTGTAATTTGTGTTTAGGCACCTGATTGAATCATGTGTCTTAATGTTTGCTACATTTTGGATTGCTGGAGTTGCAGGTCCATTTGGACTTTGGGTTAGTGGTTCCCAAGTTGAGTGTGCGGGGTATGCGTTGTGCTGTCAGTGACCTTCTGGACTTGGCACCTGTGAATAAGGTACTTTTGGGCTTCAATTTGACTTGAACAAAGAAAAGGGATGACAAGATTTTCTGAACATAGACCAGTTTTTCAAACTGAGGCTCGGTAATGTTAGTATGGATGTAGTGCAGAATCTGCTGTAATATTTTTTCCTTGAATGAAATGAACTGTGGGACTTGAAGTGTCTTATATTATATTGGTTATATTGTGCTACAGATCATGTTCAGCACAGATGGCTATGCTTTCCCAGAGACATTCTATCTTGGTATACATCTTCTTCCCTCAGGAGTTATGTATGATTGCATGTTGTGTTTTTGCCTTTGCAAGATGTAACTTCATCAGCAAAATGGACAGTAACATTGCTTGATATATTTTCTGTTTATGGATCATGTACGATCAGGAGCCTCTTATTGTGCCAGAACAGTCATCTGATGCTTCTCTTGGTCTTAGTTTGTGTCATACTGACATTGTCAGGTATCTCCACAAGAATAATTTCTTAGATTTGACTGTTACATTTCAGGGGCAAAGTGGTCTCGGGAGATACTTGCTCGTGTTTTGATTGAGGCCTTTGATAATGGAGACATGCTACTTGAGGAGGCACTTGCAGCTGCAGATGGAATTTTGGGCCGCAATGCTTTGGAATTCTACAAGCTGGATGGAAGGGATGGATTCTCAGCCTCAACTGACAACTTGACCAAACTACAGCAATCCATCTCAGGCACAAACCTTTTAGTAATGGATCGGGTTCAGTCAATTGCACCAAAGTTGCCACCTTCCATTCAGGATATGCCCAAAATAAACAAATTTGGGAATGGCATGAAGGGTGGGATTTTGAAAGATGAAAAAGATGAGGGTGATTGCAAAGCTGAAGAACAGAGTGTGATAGTTGATATTATTGAACCAAAGACCCCTGTAGATTCCAACCTGGTGAAGCATGTGCGCTTGCTTTTGGCTGATGGATCAGGACAGCGGAGGTGCAGAGTATGTTTCAATACCACATCTAGCTTCTGATAAAGCCTGCGATTCTCTTGGATACACCTTAACAAGCCCCAAAAGGATAGTATTTGTGAATGACAGAGTGACAGAGTTGTCTTTGTTCGTCTTCTCCTTTTTGTCTATATATTTTTATCTTATTCCTCTGTGCCTGCTCTTTCATTTTTGCAGTTTCCCTCTGTGTTTCCTTTCTTTGACATTGGGGTGGTATCTAGTATTATGGTTGAGCCTTCACAGTGCTTTCAGAATCATATGGAATGTGGATATGATGAAGCAGGTGATTCCATTGGAGAGATTTGGGGGAGTGGTGGTTTCCCATGGGGTAGGCTACACCCAAGCCTGCATGGGCATGACATCATTCTCTGATGTCCCTGCAGCAGATAGTGGGGTATCAGTTGTTGGTGAGATACGGTTGATGCCTGACATGACTACAAAGCGCAGGCTGCCTTGGTAAAACTCTCCTGGCATATCTGCTTGAATTGTACTCTTCTCCTTTTCATTGACCTGAGACGGTGTAGTCTCCTTTGCATGTTGTTGGTAAGTGATTTGTAACCATAGTCAAGTAAACATACAGAAGAAGTTTTGGATTAATGCATCATGAATAGGATGGCTCGATAAATTCATGTGCTAAACATCACAGGTTCATGGAGCATGAGGTGGTGTTGGTTGACATGCATGTGAAACCTGGGGTGCCTTGGCAGTTATGCCCACGAAGCACTCTCCGTCGCATGTCCCAGGCTCTCGAGAAAGACTATGGTCTGGTGCGGGGTTTTTCAAACTTCTGCTATCTCAGGCCCAGTCATGTTTTATCTTTCATCACTTACACTGTAAAGTGGTGACCGGACTTTGGTGTTGGTTGCATGATATGGAGAATGTGCAAGGCCTTGCTCAGGTGTGCATTTGTCTGTGTGATTGACCCCTGTGCTCACTTTTTACTACAGGTGGTGCGGGCTGGCTTTGAGAGCGAGTTTTATCTCATGAAGCAATCTGCTGGGTGAGCTCAGATGTCAACTTCATCAGTCAACTTCTTTGAAAAATGTTATCTTTTGCTTTGTATACCATCAAAGTTTTGGAAGTGTGTGTTAGTAGAATGGGGTCATGCAGCCCAAGTTTGTGTGCTACATTTATCACAACCCAGTTTGCTGGCTGTGAGATTCCACATTTCTTTAACTTGAGATGAAGGAGACATCTGAAGATGCTAAATGTCACATTTTAGATCTGAAAGGAGTGGGAAACAAGGATGCACTATGGTGCTCTGAATACATACCATTTTGGTTTTCTCATCTGTCAAGTTCATTCTACAAGTGTCATAAACAGATTCCTCAGTTGATGGCAGGCCAAAGAGGTGGGAGGGAGTTGACACTACCCCATACTGCTCATCTGCAGGCTTTGATGCTTCAGCATCCATCCTGTCTGAAATGAGCAGTGCGTTGCTGGCTTTAGATATTGGCATTGAGCAGGTATATGAAGAGTTCACACCCCTTTGTAATCTGTCACTATATTTGTACAATCCTTCGCCTTGAATTCTTTTGGTGCATTCAAAGTGATCATCACTTTTTCAAGACAGTACTGGCAACTGGTTGCTTGTCTTTGGATACATCTGCCAGATCCATTGTGAGTCAGGTGGGGGCCAGTTTGAGATGGCCATGAGCCATGTCCCATGCCTTTCAGCTGCTGACAACCTGCTGTTGATACGGGAGGCAATCATAGCAATTGCTCAGAAGCATCTCCTCCATGCCACTTTCTTGCCCAAGTGAGCATCTCAATTCATTCTATAGAAGATACTGTTATCATTGAATGCATAGAGCCTTCTGATTGTAGATGTATTTTGCTGCTCATTTTTCCAATTTATGAGACCAGTTTTTTTCCTATGTCTGTGCACTGAAATTGTTACTGACTATGTAATAGCACTAGCAAAACTATCAGTTCACAACCCACTGCACAAATGACTGCCAAGATGCAGAAAAATGGCATTACAAACAATCTACATACTTTGTGTTAAAAAATGAATCCTGATGTAGAAGTAATACAGAATGTTCAATGCATCAGGGGTGACCCTGGGTGTTGTTGACTGCACTGAGTGCATGGCTGATGATAAGTCTTTTTTATTTACACATTAGTAAAGGAGCTGGGGTGTTTGTATTGGGGGTTGAAGGTTCAGCTCCTTATTTGTGGTATATATTGTTGGATTCACTTGCATTCACTTTCAAACCCCATGTGTGCTATGGGCAGGTATAATTCAGCTGCTGCAGGCAGTGGTTCACATGTTCACCTCAGTATTTGGCAAGGTGCAAGCAATGTATTCATGGCTAGGGGGCCAGGTGCAGCACATGGCATGTCCAAGATAGGGCAAGAGTTTTTGGCTGGAGTTCTTCATCACCTTCCTGCAATCCTAGCATTCACAGCACCCAGTCCAAATAGGTCAGTGCATGTTTCTCTCTCCTCTTCCATATCAGCCAGTTGTAAATTTTGGTCATTTGCCTTTCTTTTGAGGAAATCAGAACCTCGCCTCAGTGAGAAGAAGTTTGAATTACATTCCCTTCATTTCCCTAGGTATTGGTTCCATGTACCTGCTTAAGGGTCCATTCTTTGGGGTTTCATTTTTGAACATGGTCAAATAAAAAGTTGACTTGAATGGTGAGTGCAGTTATGCTCGAATCCAGCCAAACACATGGTCTGGGGCATACCAGTGCTGGGGACGGGACAACCGGGAGGCACCATTGCGTACTGCTAGCCCTCCTGGAGTTGATTCAGACTTGGTCAGCAATTTCGAGTTGAAATCTTTTGATGGATGTGCTAACCCACATCTTGGATTAGCAGCCATCATTGCAGCTGGAATAGATGGCTTACAGAAGCACCGCCAACTTCCAGAGCCTGTTGGTTAGTTCAAACTGCTTACATCTCTTTAGAGTGTCTAACCACAAGAGGTTTGATTCATTGTACTTTTCTTTTATGAAGATTGAGAACTTTCTACTTTGCATGCTTGGTCTCTTTTTAGTGTCATGCTGGAAATTCTTTTGGTAATTGTGGACATGAAGATGACATGACATGAGCAAGAGAATTACAATTATTGTGATCACTGAACATGGGCAGTCTGTTTCATTAGAAGAGATGAAAATTTGTCACTACTCAGATATAATATATTCAATGGCATGGGTGGATACACAGATGTCAATCCATCTGTATTGGAGGCTGGAAAGGTCAGCCGCTTGCCACGTACTTTGGGAGAGGCGATTAAAGCCCTAGAATCTGACAAAGTCCTGTTGGAGCATCTTGGGGCACCATTGGTCACTGCCATATGTGCTATACGTAAGGTGGGTACTTTGTGAATGACTAGCTAATTCAAAGTCGTGATAGGCTGGTATATTGAGTGATGACACTAGGTAGTAATGCATCTTGCTTGAAGAATCTAGTTTGAGAAGGCGGACATAAATCTTTAGATTGTGGAATCATGAACAGAAATGGTTTTGAAAGATGGTATCGCTCTAACCAAGTTATATGTTGCTTGTATGTGTGAAGGCTGAGGTTCAATTCTACAAAGACAGAGAAGATTCAGAGGAATTGCTGGTTGATCGGTATTAGGATCCCTTCTCCAATGGGCAAGGCCATGGTCTAATGCCATTGAAGTATACACGCAGTTAAAGGGCTACAACATTTGTTGACAGACTGTTGATAACGGTCCTGTGAACACAAATTTTGAGGATTGACCGCACAGCTCGTGTGGTTTGGTTCTTAAGCTGGATCAACCAATAATGAAGTTAGTAGGAGGCACAATTAGCTCTCATTATGTAGTTAAGCAATGCATATGTGGGAAATCTGGACCAAAACCAAGAATAAGGCCTTGAGCAAAGGTCATGTTGGCAGGCTTTCAGAAGATTACAAGAAACTTGAGGGTTTCCATTTCTGCAGTACTTGTGAAAATAGAAATGGGCAGTTTTTTTAATTCAAGCTTCTATTGCAAGAGGAAGATTTTAGAGTAGAATAGCTAACATGGCTAGCTGTTTCCAGTCTTTGTTTGTCATAATCTTGTCCAGACCAGATGCGTGCAGCTTTAGAGCTTCCACTGACTGGGATGCGACGATGTAAATCTGATCGTATCTGAGTTTTGAGTAAAACCCACTTTGAGGATTATGTTGTAAATATTAAACCAGACATTGGTACAAAGAGTCTAAACATGTATACAAGACCCATGTGAAAACTCACAAAGCCTGTGTTGAACATTTAATTCAATCACTATTCAGGTGCAGGGTAAAAATTGGATCATGTACCTGAAAGGTGCTGAAAGAACACCCAGTATAGATACAAAGGGCAATTGAGAACAAAATGCTTGCTCCTTATAGTTGCACTTCAACATGCAACACAAAGAACTGAAGTGCATTCAACACTTGGGATCTTGACTTGTCATCCACCATATCATAAAATTGATGCAATTATTGAAGATGCGAATGTTCAAGAATTGACCATATGTTTCAAACATTGCTAGAATGGTTGTAATTGTAAGTGGTGTTTACATGTGGGACTTGAGGAGGACAGAATGGTTCCAGCACTTAATTTCAGCTCTGTTACATGGCAAAAGCAATTGAGAAAGAGAGAGAAAACCCTGTGAAACTTTATTTATAAACACACCGCAGATTTCGAAAATGTGCGAAGGAAAAAAGGAAAAAGAAGAAACAAGAAGGGGAGAATTTAAAAGATGTCATGCTAGCACCAACTAGATGTCAAAATCTCTCCATCTCAACAACCGACCGCTTGTATTAGGTTAGTTGTGGTGATGGGGGGTGTGTCTTGAAGGGGTGGAAGTTGAAAAGTAACTAGACCCAATGTTATTGCCTAACTTAAGATGGAAAATGTTGGCATCCTTTGCAATGTAACTAAGATTTTTTTATGAAGAAAAATGATTAAGATAGAAAGAGGAAGGACTTCAAGCCCTTTGAAGCTCCAAATGGCATTGGCACAATCGTGTAAGAACACATTAGCATGTTTATGTAGACATTCAAATATTTTATTGCCAAAGGGAGGAATTGATTAATGGGGTGTTGGTCGCAATAACCTTTCTTTTTGGCTTGAGTTACATCGGAAGTAGCAAATCTTCTTTGGTAAGAACTCATCGAATTGCACAAGATTGGGAAAATAAATCCATTCACATTGGATTAATAATGATAACATTAGCTAGAATGCGAATTCCATCATTGGTGAAGACAATGTCAATTTGTTATGAAAGGAGTTAGATGTGTCTAAAGGAAGCACATGTAGTTGTTTTTGTCCCATGTGGAAACCAACATCTCGCATAATGGCAACAAAAATGTTACGAATTCACAAATTGATCATGGGTTCTCATGTGTTCATTGCCATGGATGTAACATAAGAGGTGGATACCCATAAGGTCAATGGGATGTGTGCACACACATCAAAGGATACCTACAATTGATGGATGTGGTAGTCTAAATCATGTCCAAAACTTTGTGGAAAAAATTGGGGAAGATAATTAAAAGGTTGAGAAAAATGGTTAAGTTGTAAGCCAAATGCTCACCCCAAGGCCATAACATGATAAAATTTGGGCATGATGGGTTTCAAATATCATGTTGAAAAGCATGTTATAAACAATATGATGGTGCAAATGCTCCAAGATGGAGTCCCGAAATTGAACCATTTATTGCCCAATGAATTATTCAAATGGAGGAAAATATGCATGAACTAGAGTAGTAAAAGAACGCAATGCACTTTGAAATGTTACTAAAAAAGGAAGGTGTTGTCAATTCATGTTAAAGCTTCAAGAAAGAGGAACATTGATTGAATGTAAACTTATTAATTATGATTAAAGCCATAAATGCCCAATTTCGTAAGTAGGTCGATGAGGCAATGGTGCCTATTGGTAGTAGCCCAATGTCACTAAAAGCTATTGGGATAGAAACTTGTTTATGGGTTAAAGGTCCTTTTGGGCTATCAAAGGATCATTAACCCAAGCAGTGTCCAAATGTGCGAAAGAGAGAAGAGTCAAAGGAAACAAGAAATTTTATGAAGGTGCAAAAAAAAGGTGTGCATCGTAATAGATACAATGGCCATTGCACAAAAGTAATGAATGTCACTATCAAAAGTTAAGAGGCCTACAATGATCATCTTGTTTAATCACTTTTAAGGTTAAAGTAAAATGGATGCACTTTAGTGGAATAAAAACAAGCATAGCAATTAAGGAGGAAAAAATGTTGATTCTTGCGAGTTGCGAATTTGCATGTATCATGGCAACCACAATTGAAAAAACCCAATTAGTAATAACTCAAGTTCATTTAGGATTTCAAATTGACTTATCATCCGCCACATAATTGAGTTGAACCTTAAACCTTAAATCATTTTGGCCCCTAAAACACCCTTAAAACAATTATTTTGTTTATATTAGCACGCACTTTGAATAAATAATTTCAAGATTTTGATTTACAATTCAGCTCTTGTTTAGGTGGAAGTGATCACTCTAGGCAATTGCATTTAGGGATTAGGTTGAAATGGATGTAGTTAAATGCATCAAAGTGGCATGTAAAGGTTATAATTGAATCAAAGATGATACTTTTGGCTTTTAATTGGAACTCTACATGTAATGTTGCAAAAACTTGTGAAAACACAACTCATCAAAAGACAATTGCATCCTAGGCTTGGGATTGACGTATAATCCACTTGCTTTATGCCCTTGATATAATTGTTCTTGAAAAAAAACCAAGACCAACAACATTGAGGCTTATAAAAAACATTCCTTAAAAAAACCCATCCCCCATAGCCACAATTTTATAGTTTTCCCTTGGTCAACAAACATTACTCCATCAAATCTAATAAAAAAGGAATGAATGAGGCAATGTTTATCTTGCATATGTTTATTAGGAAGAAGAAGTTGATTTTTTTCCTTGTGTTCTACCAAAAGAACAAATGTTTTTTTGCTTTAAGTTGCTTGGACAATGTATGCATGTAATTAATAATATATGAAGGTCCCCTAATTTTGTCATGTATGTTTGAGTCAATCAGTGCCATGATAAATGTGCAATTAATGGAAATTTTACACCTAAAACCTTATTGAGAGAAAAATTACTTTGAAACCCAACCCCATGTATGATTCCCTTCCCCAATTGTTTGATATTATAATGTTTTTATGATTACTAATGATGGATTGCCATTTTGCAACCCACAATCCACACCTTTTCAAATTATTGACACAACTTGTGTGAGTCATTTATCAACAACAAGAACAACAAATTGGGGGTTATAACATTATCAAATTGAATTCACATGTAGCACACTGATCAACTATGAAAATGACAACAACTACTATACATTCTTTAGTGTCTATTATAAACATAAAGTGAATAAATTTGCAAAACACTTCCATACAAAAAAGAGAAAACAAGATACAAATTTGTTAGATCCAAGCTTTTTAGAAGACAAAAAAATCACCACATTTATTATAAAGGCTTTCAGTAATAATGAATTTTTAAAAAAATTGTTAAGTTCATAGTAATTGAAGAATGTTTTACACATGTGTGACACCTATCCTATCAATACCTAAGATATATCACACATCTTAGGGTGCTTACAAACATGCCCTCATTTATGAATTGCTAGTGATGTTCACCTAAAACTAAAGCTATCCCAACACATGCATGTTCTGGTTTCAACACAACACTAAAATAAGTTGTGAACATTAATAGTTCTTAAACTTCACATCTATGTAGTGCATGTTGCAACATGTGGAGCCTTTTTTGAAAATTTATTAATTGATATATAAATATGGCACTTGCATTGCTTGAAATTATCTCCACCAAAATATTTTAACATATCCATTTAACATCTATGGTGATCATAAGGTGTTGCAAAGGTTTAAATTGTTAGAAAAAAATGGTAACCTACAAGTAGTAACTTATTGGGTGTGAACTTGGGTGTGTGCAATCATGCTAATAAGAGTCACAAAGGGCATAATCATTGTTTTGTTTTTCATATTTTTAGGTCAAATTAATTTAATGTTGAAAATGATTTTTTTTTTACACAAATATATTGCCCATATATTATGGAAACATGTGATATGATTTTGAATGATAGTAAGGATAAAATACTCAAAAACATCCATTAAATGTTGTAACTAATGTTTAATATGCATTGTAAAAACTCCCATTTTGAGGGAGATTCTTTAAACATGACATACTTTGGGGGAATCATTTTAACATCTATGTACTAAAATAGGTGTTTGTTTCATTTTGTTTTGTTTGTTCATGACCACACCTTAACCTTCATGCACCATGGGGCCCCTTGCTATTCTTTTAGTATCATTGCAAAGCCTTTGGCAAGGTGGTGTGCATAGTGATTGTTTCATAATTTTCCAACCAACAAAAAAAATATTGAAAATTTTCATTGGAAGTTAATTTAAATAAAAATAAAAAATTAATTAAAATTTTCAAAAAAAACCAATCAATGCCTCTATTCATGTCCCATGAAAAAGTTTGACTTTCCATTTCATGGGGAAATGCATTAGAATCTCCCATTAGCTATCCTATTTACTTGTTCATTATTAGCCTATCTATTTGCCCTTTTACATCCCAAACTTTAACACCTTCTCAAATTCCAAACCTTAATTCTTGGGGCCAATGGCATTTCAATTCACACTTGACCCAATGAGATTTTTCACCATAAAGGTCCACAAATATATTTATATTATAATATAATGCAACATTCTTTAAAATCATAAAAATAATTTAACAAATATTTAAAAACTTACAAATGAAAATATATTGAGGATATTGTCAAATAAGCCCTCATCCAAAGTGGTGGGTGTGATTCCTATTATCTTATTTGCATCTTAGAACATGATGAATTTGACAGTCACAAGGTGTTGCAAAAGAACTTGGTAGGAAGATGAAGAATTGGAAGAGTGTAGCAAGCAAAACATTATGCATAAACTTTGGCACCTTCTCAAAAGTCATTGAAGTGGTTTGCCTTGCATGTTACACACTTGCTCCATTGCATGTTCATTTCCCTTTGAAAATTATAATTGATGTATCAATGATTTGCATAGCTACAAAAGAAACTAAAAAGCTTACAAAGTCTATGCAAAACATAAATGAAGTTGTTATTCTTGCCTTCTTTTTGCAAGAAGAAATGTCAAATGGCCTGCACATTTCTTGCTCCACTTTGTACACCTTGAATACCAATGTCAACACCATAGTAAATAATGACCAACAAACCTCTCCTTTGGCTTTGTCATCATGGAATAAAACCAATTTTAATAAGCACCTCTTGCTTTTGTTCTTGTGATTTTGTGTGTTATCATACAACAAGTTCTCTCCTTTTTGTTCTTAGACAAATAAGTTGTATATTAGATGAGGGAGGCATAGATCACAAGCTTTCAAGGTAGCTTCTAACCCTAAATTTTTGCTTCCATCTGACTTTTTTTTTGGAAGAGACAACTAATATACATTAACACCAATTATACATTGTACACATTGGTGTTAATGTATATAGATTGTATGTATGGCACATGAATGCAACATAACACCATCGTGTCATGAAAAGTGGTCAAATATTGCTCCATATTGTTGTTACATGGCAATAATATGAAAAAAAACACTTAACTAACTAGAGGTTGCATGGTTTATTCATTGTTCAATTAGACCCTTGATTGCACAAGTTTTGAATTTGATTTGGAGCGCAACCCAACGTAACAATACTTGCCCTTCAATTTTATTGCCATACCATTTACAACCATGGACATATGTAATGTGGGGTACCTACCATTGTTATGTGGGTATATTTTTTACCAAGATATATTCATTAGGAATGGAAAGGATATATTATTTATTTTAATCTATTTTTTCAAATCAACATACCTTAAAAAAGCACATATTCAAGGGTATATAATTTTTTAAAAAAACCTTATTCCTAACCTTGGATACATGTAAAAAATGCCCATATCCATAACTAGACATATTTTGGCATCTGAGTAAAAAAACTTTAGGTAAATATGTTTTAAACCTTAAAGCTTGTTAGTTCTATTAATAAAGGGGTCCCTCTCAAACTCCTTGTTTTTGTTTGTTTTTTTTTTCTTGGCAATTAACCAATTCGATTAGCTCATAACAAGAAAAGAAAAAAATTGAAACTTTAAAAGCTTGCTAAAATATCACTTTCTATGTAACAATGGCAAGACTCTTCTTCAGTCCAACTATATGGGTGAGAAGGTGAGAACTTTAGACAAACCATATGAAATAAAATTGAGAATTGTAACCATGTGACAAAAATGTACATGTTAAGAATCATAGGTGTATGTGATAAGGATATATTTTAAATGGAAAGACCCCCTTACTTTGGAGGCACATAACTTTCACATTACTTAATAGAATTAGATGATTCAAAAGCTTATTAAAGCACTCCAAGATGAGTTACAAATTATCTTTAGACTCCATCAACAATTGAATGTCAACCATGACCAATGCTTTTTATATATTAAGTGTTCATTTTAAAGCATGTTTATCCTAGTCAAGAGTGAATAAATTTTTTTGATTCTTGCATTTTGACATTTTATTTGATCTCTGAGTTTTTTTTATAAAAAATCCAAAATGTGGGCATTTTCTTTCATTTTAAAATAAATAAATATATTAAAATGCATATTGATTTTTTGCCCCAAAAAGAGGTATATGATAAGGGGGTACTTGGACCCTATTCATCTCAAAATAATAATTTTTATATACTTGAACCCTAACCTGATGAAAAAATTTAAGTGCTAATATACCCTAACCCAATAGGCAAATAAATTGAAAAAATATATATGTCATTATTCAATCAGTAGATAACATTTAAAAAATGATATACCCTTACCCAATGGGTAAATAAATTGAAAAAAATATATATGCCGTTATTCAACCAGTCAAAAAAAATTAAAATTATATACCCTTACCCAATGGGTAAATAAATTGAAAAAAATTATACACCATTATTCAATTGGTAAAAAGATAAAATAAAATTATGTGCCCTTCAATGGGTAAATAAATTGGAAAAAATTATATGCCATTATTCAATCGGTAAAAAGAAAAAATAAAATTTATGCACCCTTTCCCAATGAGTAAACAAATTGGCAAAGAAAAAAACCCCCTTACCCAAAGATATATCCAAAACGATATATCCGGTCAACACGGGTACCTACACCTCTACTTGAGAAAAAAGTCCACCCAGTTGTTTACTACAGTAAATTGGCGTGGTAAAAAACCAGGTGATAAGTGAACCGTTTCATCACTTGGGTGGTGTTTGATCGAGGGGACATACTTGGATGAAAAAAACTTTCGTCCCCTCGATTCAGGGTTTTATTCTTTTGTCCCCTCACTTCGTATGCTTGTGTGTGTCGCGCTCTCTCTCTCTCTCTCTCGTCGTGTGATGTCCTTCGTCTCACTCCGTTCGCAGTTCGACGTCACTATAGAGAGAGAGAGATCATCGTTTTGTGTTGCATCATTTTGTCTTCGTGCGGACTAGTACTAACAAGCCGTTGAATTTCAAGCGAGTTCTCTTTTTCTTTTTTTTTTCCTTTTTCCGTTTCTTTTTTCTTCGCAGGGTTGAGTTTTGGAGATGGATACACAATGTAACGGTCTTCTGTTTTTTTAATTTTTTTGGTGGGGGAGCGGGGAGGACGGGGATTTTTAGGTTTCTCGAAGAAGGATTCTGCATATGTTAGAGAGTATCTCTTATCGTGTTTCTTTCATTTGTAATTGTTTCCCATGATTGTCCTTTCTGTTTTGGCTTCGGAGTTTTTAGGGTTTTGAGAACCCTATTATTGTTGTTTCTCAGTCTTTGTTTGTACTCTTGAACGCATTTCAACTAGAAATTAGATTTGGTTCACATACATATTCTTATTTTTCTCTCTACTACAACACTGTAATTTGTATATATATATATTTTTGGGTGGCCGACTTATCAGGGCTGATTTGCACCTAATGACTATTCTATGCCATAAGCAGGCAAATTTTTCATGGTGGATTTCTTATGGTTGGATTTTCAAGCTTGGTTTTTCAATTGATCAGGATCTTCTGAGTATCTGTTTTGGTTGAGAGTTGGGCTCATATTTCACTTGCCACCATCTTGTTTGTTGGAGTCTGTTCCTTCTTGTCAATACTGGCTTCCACACTTTCGGAATCGACACCAAGTTGCAGCAACTTTGAGGTTGAGCTGCTTGTTCCGGAAGTTCAAGTCATGGAACCTGCTGTGGCGGGGCGGGCTTCCAGAGTGAGAACGCCCTGCCCTGTCTTTGGGTCCAATGGATATTCTCAGAACCAAAGCTTGACAGACAATGCTAGCAAGGGGTGGGTGGCTGCTTCACTTATTGAATCCAAAGTGTGGAGTTCGCCACCATCTCCCTTGATGGACCTCAGCATGCCTGTTCCACGTGCACGATTTATTCCGGTAAAAAGAGACCCTTCTGTGTCTGCTTCCTCTCTCACATGTAAATGACTGAGCTGTGACCAAAATTAGCAAGACTTTCATAGACCATTGGGGAATCAATAATTGCATTGTATGCCATTAAGATTGCTAGTTCACATAAATTCCTGCAATTAATTTCAATGGACATTTTGATTCTGGTGATCATATTGGAGACTAATGATGAGTGCTGACTTTCAGGTGCCACATGTGCGGCAGCTATGCAACTGGGACTGTGGATTGGCATGTGTTTTAATGGTGTTGAAAGTGCTAGGTGTTGAGGGCTGTGATCTCAAATACCTCAGCCAACTGTGCCAAACTACCAGGTAAGAATATCCAATAAGGACCAGGAGGATTGACAGGTGCAAGTGAAGAAACATTAGATTGGTAATTTCCAGCAGGAATACCAGTGAAGACAGTTATATTGTGGGGAATCAGCAGGTTGGACAGGTCTAAGATTTGGGTTGTCTGAGCTTCAGTCTGAAATACATTGGTTGTTGGTGCTCATCTTTCTCTTATATATGATTTTTATTGTGTTGTTTCCTGTGGAAGTCAAATTTTCCCTCATGACTTCCATGTAATTGGTATTTTGGACAGCATTTGGACCGTAGATTTAGCACACTTACTGCGCCACTTTGCAGTGGATGTGGCATTTCTGACCGTGACAATTGGAGCTAACCCCAATTTTGCAGTTGAAACATTTTACAAGGTTGGTGTACCCATTGTTGATGTTTGCACCCCTTAGCGTAATTGTACTACTGCATCTAAATTTTAATTCTTGTCCTCCCTTGAGATTGCCAAAGATGTCAGGATGTGTGTTCTCATGCCTCTGTTTGTAAACTGTCTTCTGGTAACCCTATTGTAGGCTGTATGTCAACTCTTTGAGTGGGCTCATGAAAGAAGGGGTTGGGAACAGGAGAACATGGAAGAAGATGGAGCTCGTGTAAATAAGCTATTTGAGAAAGCCCCCCTTGTAGGGATTCAAGTGCAGGTGAGTCCTGGTTTTTGCAGTCATGCTTCATTGCTTTGTCTGCTGTGAAAATTTGCCCTTCTTAACCACATTCTTTTGGCCTGTATCAGTGGAGGTCAATCACTGGTGAAGAGCTTTCATTGCTTATTTTGTCTGGCCGGTATCTTGCCATTGCCTTGGTTGACAAGCGCAAGCTAAGGTACATTCCATTGTGCTTTTCTCACGTTCCTTCTTAATGACATGGACGGACAAATCTATACACAAAACAAATCTGCCATTATTGAGTGAGCTCATGTCAGCAATTTCAGTGGTAGCAGTAGGGAGCCCAATTTTGTCTCTGGGTCTGCCTTCTTTTTGAGTTGGAACTGCTTCTGGGGTGTGGATAGAGCAGTCATCCATGGCTGGATGAGCTTTGCCTTGCTGATTGCTGTGGCCTCAACACTGGATATACAGGTCAGTGACCCTGTCATGGTGTTCTCTCAAGTACTGAACTTATCACATTCTTCCACTGTGTTAACCAGCACTGACTCTGAAATTTTTTGCCTGATTGTAGGACACTATGTGGTCATATGTGGTTATGACATGGACACAGATGAATTTGAGATTCGAGACCCTGCAAGTGCCAGGTGATTTGTGGCCCATGAGGTCTTTGGCATCTAGGGATGAAGATTAGCCTGTCAGATTTGTGAATTTCCTTCAGGAGAGAACTTTAATGCAGTTCTTGACCTGAGTGTATGAGAATTTGACATGAGATTCTGATTTGCTAACTGCTTGGGTATTGATCTGCAGTCCAAGTGGGAAGATCACACTAGATGCCTTGGATGAAGCTCGGAAGTCATATGGCACTGATGAGGATATTCTCTTGGTATGTACCTCACCTGACTTGATGCACCTATCATGCTAGCACACCATAGATGTGCTGTGGACATCTTGTTGATCATGATTGCTAGGCAGGGATTATGGCTACACCAGGTCCCATGTGAACCCTGAAAGAATGAGTGGCAAATCATGAAGCCTGGTGCTGCAACCCTATATAGGCCATCTTTGAGAGGAGGCAGTATCTACTATCTCTAGAGTAGGTGGGGAAGAGGCTCTCAATCATGTAGCTCAGGCTAGCCTCGAAGTTTCATAAATGAAGAAGTAAAGAAAATATTGGTGAGGCAGGTAACATGCTGCTTGAAGGAGAACAGCTCACTTGTTTTCTCTATCTAGACTGATGGGGGAGAGAATGCATGTCTAGTCATGTTCCTTATATTGTTGGCATGTGTGGCAGGTAGCACTCAACAAGTTTGAACGTGACACATCTTCTGTGGCAACATTGTCATTACACTGTTCTAACAAAGTAATGTAGTGTCTGGAAGCCAAAATTTGTATGAACTGAAAGGTAGTTGATTTTCCAGGAGCACTACCAAGTGTTTTTTTGCATACCCTACTGGCATGCATTGATGTATTGCACATTTCAAATTGGGAAGTCCTGAGTTTTTGTACAGTGTTAGGTTGACAAGGCAGTTCAGGAGCAGGGATATCATAGATGCTTCCATGGGGTAGGACCATCAATCTTCAGCAAACAGCCCAGACTAAGCTCTGTGCAACTGTGTGTCCAAGAAGCATCATTCATTCTTGCTCCACCCACCAGTATTGTTCTTCTTTGCAAAATGCAATGGGAACATAGCTTTGATCAGCAGGTGTCCAGGTCTTTGTCTTCTGGTAGTTTATAATATGGCACTTGAAGTCTGCAAACTCATTTGCCAAATCTCCGGGTCATGTAATATGTGTATCTGGTTGTCATGAGCAAATAATATATCTGGAGTTTTATCTCCCTTTGGCCCTTTCCATCAATATGTGAGTAGGGATGATTTCATTCCAATTTGTTCCAACTGTCAGTATGGAAACTGTTGCAAAGTTGGTGAGGCCCTGTGAATCACCACATCTCCAATCTTTACTTGAATGCAATAGAATTTGGAAGGTTGAGGCCAGCTTTCATTGTCAAAACAACCAACCAAAAACCTATTGGTTCTTTGTCTGTTCGTCCATGAAACCTGCTGGTTCTTTCATGGAAACCGCCGGTTCTTTAAGGTTTTTGAAAGAACTGGAAGTGGGTTTGAATTCAAAGAACACCACCCAACAGTGGTTAATAACAAAATCAAAGAACCACACCACTACCCGAGGCTGTCAAATACCCACCCAGTGCCGTTTACATTAGCAGCACTAGCCTAGGCCACCAACTGGACGACTTGTTGGCATTTAGGTGGTGACTCAGCACTTAAAAGTATCAAAAATGAAGGACAAGTGGCCCACTGGCTCAGCAGGACTAAAAATAAACTCCTTTTCAGTTGAGCCACTTGACCTGGAGAGGACACGGAGCTCTGAAATGGTGACTCAGCAAAGAGAGTTACCAGACTGACCTTTTCAACATTTGCCAACTAAGCATATCAGACATTGAGGGACTCATAAACACCTCTGCAATTTGTGGCAGTGTAAATGCATTTGGTACCTTCTACTTTGTCAGCAGCAGCCAGGGGGCATTTTGTGTAGGGTAAAGCCCTAGGGTGAGGGCATTCTCAAAATAAGGGGCCTAGGACGAGGCAATAGGTCATTATTATTATTAATTTTTATTTTTATTTTTTTTGCCATAATACCCAGTGGGTATCTGCAAGGTATTACAGTAAAGAAAATTACAAAATAATAAATGATGCATCAATTTTTTACGCCATGTATTGCTCTCTATTGACTATTGGCATTCTTGAAAATCATATCAGTTATCATGCTTGTTTAAACATAATAAGGGCCAAAAAATAAATAAATAAATATATGAACAAGAGGCTATCACATTTCTATGTTTATGGTTGTAAAATAGTTATCAATGTATCAAAAAAATATTAATACATTATTCACATGTTATATGACTAATACGTTTTATGTATGATTATTTTTTCACACATGACAAATTGATGTTTGCATATAAAAAGTTGACACCTAGTCTACATTTCCTATCATTTTTTTATTGTAACTAATTGTTATTTGGCACTTTTTTTTTTATACATGAAGGATTTGTCGATATTTTCAATTGAAAGTTGTCATGCATGTTTAAACATAACTAGTTGTGTTTGCCCCATACATGCTTGGTAAAACATAAAATCATACATGCATGTCTACTATCTTAGGGAAATAATAAATTTTTGTGACATAAAAAACAACAACAATATTTTAAAAATCAATTAAAATTTAATTTCATTATGATTTTTGTTATTAAATCTTCATCAAAGCCTTATTGAAGTCTTAAAAATAACATCAAATTAATTAAAAACATTTATATTGCAAAAAAGAATTTTATATTAAAATTTTAATTTACTTTTCAATTGATGTGTTTTATTTCAATCAATTTTTGCATAATCTTTTGAATCAATTTTTTAAGAATCTCATTTTAATATGATTTAAAGGAATTGAAATTAATTATTTGTATGTTTATTTTTAAAAATCATTAAAAAAATTAATCATATGATTGATTTTTACAATTCATTGTGGTATGAAACCTTTTAATACAAAAAGGCAAGTGACAACCCAAATAAAATAAAATGATAATAAGCATGATTAAATCAATTACCCAACATTTCTATTTTGAAAAAAAACCCAACAAGTAGATGGGTAGACTTCAAAACAACCCATCAATTGGATGGGTGCACCCAAAATCTACACATGCCCATCCATTAACTTGAGGCAATAACAAGGGTGGGATTTTTTTTCAAAATACATATATAAAAGGCTACCACATTTTTATTTATGGTTTGTGTAAAATCTAACATTAATGTATCAAAACATAACAATACATTGTTCACACATTTGTGAAGAATACACTCCATATATCACCATATCACAAATGAATGGCTACATATCAAAATTTGACATAAAATATATGTTTCCCATCACTTTTTAGTCATAACCAATTGTCATTTGCCATGTGTTTTTAATGCATTAAAACCTTTTTGTACATTGAGGATTTTTTCAATTTAAAGTTGTTGTGTACACATTAACATAGCAATGGTGGGAAAAGAGTTTTCAAAATACATGGATAAAAGGTTGTCATGTTTCCAAATCTATTGTCATTACGAGATAGTTGCTAATGTATTAGAAAATACCAATACAATATACACCTTGTGTGAATAATATAATCTATATATCAACATTTTTTCACACATGACAGATAGATGGGTACATATATAAAAAATTGGCACCTAATTTACATTTTTCACCACTTTTCAAACGTACCCAATTGTTATTTACCATGTTTTTTTAATGCACTATTTTTTTTTGATACATTAATTTTTTTAATACACTAAGGATTTTTTCAATTGAAAGTTATCATGCACATGTGTATAAACATAATGAGACAAAAAAAATTCAATATACATGGACAAAAGGCTATCACATTTCCAAGTTTATGGGTAGGGTAAAATATTCATTTATTTAGTCAAAAAACAACAATATGTTAATGGCACATGGTGTGAGCAATACATTCAATGTCTTACCATTATTCCACACTTGATAAATAGTGGTTTCATATGAAAAATTGACACTTAATTGACATTTCTCACCATTGTTTAATTGTAAGAATTGATATTTCCCACTTGCATTTTCTGAAATTTGAATCTATTTAACAGAACATCAAATTGGTATGTAATCACCATTTCTCTCAAAAAAATCATCACGATGGAATCTTGCTTCCAAAAAAATCATAATTACCATTTTAAAAAAAATTGATCTGCTCTCAATTAAATATTTTTTAAATGTGTCATGAATGATCATTTCAATTTCTTATAATTGGGCATGTGAAGCATTAATTAAATGGTGGGTATCACTCAAAAATCCTTTGATACATTGATGCATTAATACATTAATACATTAATACAATGACATGCTAATACATTAATGCATTGATATAATGATATATTACATCTAAAACATTCACTACTAGAAATCTTGTATTATGTAACCATTCAATTTGTGATTACATGGGACTATTTGTCATTTGTAATTATGTTTCACCATTTTTTACAACTAATAACCATCTGTTTAATTTTATTACTATTTTTACAATTATGGTGTGACTATTAAATTGTACATCTTTCAATATTGACTAACTTCTTGGGTTTTTCATCCAAGCATAGGCTTGTATGTTCATTTAATTGCAAAATTAGTTGTAATTTGGTTATTTCTTATGGTGTGCCTATATAGTTTATGTACATTAAGGTGTTTTGAACTACATTCAAAGTATATATAACATGTAGTCAAAATATATTAAACATATATTAAACCTATTTAACATATTTAAATGTATTTAGCCTGTATTCAACATGAACACATATTAATTAGAATTATGAACATATTAAAAAAATCTTCTTGATTTTAGAATATTTTTGTTTACAAAAATACCGTGTTTATTTTAATGTATAATTAAATTATAGTAGTGAGGTAATATTAAAATGACATAATCTTCATGTTCAACCAATGTTAATTATTGATAAAGTAATATTTTCAAATAATTTATTAAATAATATTAAATATGGAATAATAATTAATTAATTACAAATGGTTTATTAGGTATTTTATGAGTTGATAGTTTAATATTATATATTTATTATTGATTAATTATTTTAATAGTAAATTGATAAAAATGAAAATTATGAAATAATAACTAATTAATTAAATATATTTAGTATTTATTTAATAAGTTAATAAGTTAATCAAACATAAACTTTAATACCAAATAATCAATTTATAAACTATAACAAACTAATGAGTAAGTTCATTATTAATTAACTAATTAATATTTATGTAGCTTATAAAAATATTAATTAAATTTCAAATTTTCATTTATCTAGTTATTGATAATAATTAATTGGTTTGATTTCCTATTTAGTTCATAAGTTCAGAATTAGTTATTAATATTTATTAATCAGTTTAAATTTTACGAAAAGTTGATATTAATTCTAGTAATTTGGGTAATGTTTAATTATTATTCAGTGATTAATAATCTGATAATTCATATTTACTGATCAAGAATTATGGTTAATAAATATTAAACCAACTGCTAGTTAGTTATCTATTGAATATTAATTGATTAAATATTCACGAGTTAAATCATTTACTTACTATTAATGATCAATTGAAAATGATTATCAATTAAATAATTTCATAATTTAATAGTTAATGTCACATATTTGGTATTTATTATTTGTGTAATAATTAATTATATTATATATTCAATAAATTATATATTTATTTATATTTGATAAATAAAAATTGAAAATTTGAGTGTAAAAAACATTTAAGTTATTATTAATGAATAGTTGATTAATGAATAATCTAATTGTATATTAAATAATAATTTCATAAAATAATGACTTATTGTTGATGAATTATTATTATGAATTAAATGATTAGTTAATAAAACGTACAAAGTAAAAGTGAATGCAACTTCTAGAATTAAATAATTAAAGAAATAGTAGGTAATTATAGGTTAATTTGTAAGTGGGTAGGTAAGTAGGTAATTAATTTCCTATTTATCTATTTAGCACAAAGCATCTTATATATTAAATCTACAAGTGTGTCTGTCTGTCTATCTGTCTGTCCGGGCAGTTTCCAGGCACTGCCCGGACCTTTGTTTTTCTGTTTTTTTTTTTTGATGGGTTTTGTTTTCTGTGTCAGTTAAACTGCTTGGACCTTTGTTTGTTTGGTTTTTT
>Ga0116227_10004405_pt1 | contig 30607 bp, 18 predicted proteins | sample S1TSphgellanicum_FD_89693 | JGI IMG/M metagenome (GOLD analysis project Ga0116227, IMG submission 89693) | Host-associated microbial communities from peat moss isolated from Minnesota, USA - S1T2_Fb - Sphagnum magellanicum MG | ecosystem: Host-associated > Plants > Peat moss > Unclassified... | reverse complement strand
TCACACAACAACTGTCATGACCATATGTGTGTTAGCTATAACCTATAGTGTGCTATGGTAGCGAATAGTGCCTACTTAGGGTTTCTAGGTTTAGGGTTAGAGGAGAGTGGCTCTTCTAGTAGGACCCACCCTCATGTTGTAAGTGGGGGTATAAAGTGTGAGAGAGGGCTCAAAGAACATAGTTCTTTGAGTTGAGCCTAGAGCGTTGGGAATAGTTGGGGTTAGTGGAACTTCGAGCTATGGTGTCCCGTTAGCATCGGCCTAAATTTTCTGAGTGGAGTGGACTTGGCTTGACTGTATATGTTTGCATCATGAGTTTTATGATAGTAGATCTTTCTCATGTCATTTTCGAATTGTGGTACATATGTATTTGTATATGCTCTCGTCCATGTTATGTGTTTGTGTGTGTATGTGAATATGGTATGTCAACGATGTATGTTGTATGATGATATGTATTCGCACGACAAATAAGGTAGGAAAAAATCCACCTTTGCTATTTCCTAAAAATATTTTGAAGGTTCAAATCTCCTTATTAGTCATTGAAAAAAAATCAACCAAAAACCTCAAATATAATTGCCCATTTTAAGTAAGCCCCAAAAACACACAATATTTCTTTCAAGACTTGGTAGAAAAAAAAGTCAGTTGTAGAATTCTCTAGCCTGATACAACTACTTGCCATAATGAACTTTTTCATTACCCCACCCATAAATTGCAATGTAAAATAGAAAAGTTTCCATCCCCTAAAACTATTGAGCACACATGTGGACCATTGCTACCAAATTGGTGGTTAATTATGAAACTTAAATTTCATGAAGTTCAATGTAAATTAAATCCTTTGCCAAGAACCATTAAAATTTCCATCTCCACAAGTTTTTAATATTTTAACAATCTATTAATGATAATGGCACTATAAGCCAATTGTCCCATGTAAGGCTACTCAAAGAACGATTTGAATAAAATTATGAATAAGAATGACTTAAGTAACCAAAAAGGTTACCTTGAAAAAATTTGAAGGATTCAAAAAGTAGGCGACTATTACATATTTTTTAAAAAGAAAAATGATCTAGATGAACATCAAGAAGTTCTTGAACTTCACACCAAAGTTTTTTTAAAATTAAATATCCTTAAATATCATTTCAAGAAAATTCTACAAAACTAAGTTACTCCAACCAAAAGAAATTGCAAACATCCAAAAGTTTCTTTCTTAATTAAGTATCCTTTTTTTGTATACTTGTAGAAGTAAAGAATGGAAAAAAGAGATCAAGGGAGTTTGCATGTTTTTATGTTTTTAAACTATGGTGATTATATTGTTGCAAAGGTACAAAAGTTATTTGATAGTGGTAACGTCAACCAACACCATGGTTGGTACCCCATGTTGAATATGTTAATGACTCCTCGCCAATCCAAAAGTCGTATGATGCTAAATTGTTCTTCAAAAAAAATTTAAACCAATATCTATCGAAAATGTCCTAATTCAAAACTTCAATTTTTTTCTTTAACATCATCTTCCTTACTATTTGAAATCATGTCCTTGTTATTTCACCTCAAAGGGTTGAATGGACTGAGCCTTGAGTAAAAGATTTTGGTACAAAGCCAAAAGGAACCTCTTTTGTATTTACTCCTACCCTTACAACTTTTGCAACTACCTCTATAGTCCATGTTTTGGCAATAGTTGGTAGCTTAGTAATTAACTTACCATTTATTGAGTCTACAATGGGCGAAGTATAGCTTTTAGCATGCTCTTATGGGATAATTTGAAGAGTGAAGGTTTTTCCTTTCCCTTTGGTAGACTACTTTAGCTTTGAATTGAAGCATCATTGACATCTTCACTAGTGTCTTCAAACATTAATTCAAGTAAATTGATTTAAACCTTAAGGAATGATGTTTAATAAGCAATGATGTGACCTTGGTAGAACTTTTCATCTTGTTTGTTGGCATCAAAGACCTCCCAAATAAACCCTTCAACTTTAGTTTTGAAATTTGTCCAATGTTGTTCAAAGGTTTCACTTTTGCCTTTTCTTCCCTTGCATTTGATGAATACTAACTCAAATTCTAACATAGTATATGCTCCTCTAATAACCTATTGTAGTCATGTAGCCTATTGAAGTCACCCAATCTAACACAAGTTTCTTATAGTTCAAATTACTGGTGTAATTTTTGGAGTTCAACCATAATGAACACATTTACTTGGTTGAAGCATTCCTTCAAGATTTTAAAGTTGATCATGGATTGCCGAAGGCTAATGTCAAATTTACTGGTGAATCCATTTGGAACTAAAGGTTGAATTAGGTTACCAACTCTTCCATCTTTTCCAACTTACCATGAAGGTCAATTGTAGTGGTTTTGGCAACCACTTTGATGGAGGTTGTGCATTTATGCTCAATAACCTCTTTGTCCAATTTATTTTTAAAACTCAACAATTTGGCACACTTTTCTCATGTATTTTTAATAGTGTAAACTCCTTGTACTCTTTTATAACTTTTTAATGTATTTAGTAATTTGCCCTTTAAGGCATGTATTTCTTGCCTTTAAAACATTCCAAATGAATCTTGTGTAGATGTTAATCTTACACCTCAGGGTTCGAATATAAACCTTGTCAAATTCCATTTGTAATTGGGACATCTCCCATTATGCATTAGTACCTTATTGTTTTGCAATTTGCCAAAAACTATATTATATTGGCTCCTATTTGCTTAAAGATGTATCATATGCATCCATAAGTCTTTCAACTATTCTTTTTACATGTGAGCTTGTACTAAGTGATATAAAAGACTTCTAACATCTATTAATAATTCTTTTTGACGCCTTATATTCATTATTGAATGCTACCAAAGTAGATGGATGAATTGGGAAATGGAAAATGTTAAGGGCATGTGGCAAAGTAGGAGAGGTGCTTGTTGAAGTGCCAATGATTAAAGTGGTTTTGCCTTCTAAATTTTTAGGGGGAATAATTTCTATTTTAGTGACTTTGGTATGAGGGTAACAAATTTCAAATTGCTACTATATGTATGGTTGTTGTAATTGAGTGGAAGGGATTGAGATCTACTATAAAGTCAAGTGTAACAAAGTGTTTACTGGGCTAAATATTAAAGTTGTTTTGCCTAGGGTTGGGACCCAAGGTCTTAGCCTTTTTATGTATGCTCGTGGCTATTAGGTTTTTCCTCCTCCATGAAAGTCTTTAAAGAAATACAATTTCAATTTGAAAGCCAAACTTTCTAGTTCTATGGATTTGTATTGTCCTCCCATGTCCCATTAAATGGGTTGAATAAAATTTTATTCTATAGTGAACCTTTTCCCACATGTTTGATAGGAGGTGTACTTAGTTTTTGTGACTCCCTTTAGGCACGTGAAATTCCTCTTTTGTGTTTTTATCTTACACTATAACCCCCTTCAATGTATCCTCTTCAAAAGTTGAAAGAAAAAGGTAATTTTTGTCCATGTCTTCATTTTTGATAGCCTTGCTAAATTGTCATTAGATTTGACATTTGGTTGATCTAGGACGTGGTCACTAATAGAAAACCAATGCAATATAAACATTTTGACGAGTCGTGCAAGATCGAACTTTGGGTTTGTATTGGTCAAAATGGATTTTCTTAATAATGTCAAATGTATTTTATAAAATAATTGTTGCCAAATTCAATAAATGTTTTTTTATGAACATAGTGAATGTACCACATGAATTTTTTGGTGTAATAAGTTTCTCAATGTTTTAACTTTAACATGTGTATCATTGCAATAATGGGTACCAAATTAGGTTTTGCAAGAACCATAACACGAAAACCTTCCTTTTCATTGTGAGATTTGTTTGGTGGCAATTTCAACACATTTTTCTAACCCAAGTGTTTAAATTTTTGTTTTGCAATGCTTGATTTGACCTAGCCTTGGTAGGTTGAATTTTTTTATAATGATGCCATTGATAATTACAATTAGGGTGTCTTGCACCATGGTGTAGATCATCTCTTTGTTTTACATACTACATTGCACATAAATTCATGTATAAAGTCTTCTCAAATCAATGACATCTACAACCCCGTGAGGCTTGCAACTTTTATTTCTCAAGCCCAAATTGCACATCTTTAGTCCTTACCCATTGCTTGTACATGTGCATTTCTTAGATAATCAAGGTGTTGCCCATCATGCATGTTTCCCTTTTTTTAAATGCGGGAGCTTTTCAATTTTTTTCATTTTTGGTCAACAATCATTTTCCTCACTATTTATACATAAACTACAATGCTTGTATGTAATGCAAGTTCTATATCTTTTATTGCTTCCCATGAAACCATAAAAGATATTACAAATAGTACATATAACAATAGAAGTACTATAGATATTACATAATGGAAGAAGGTACAAAAAAAAAATGAACGAAAAAAAAATCTTCATTAAAAATGTTTCTTGGATACCAAAACATAGTGTTATTTAGATTCTTTAATCATAAATGTGACCACAATTGACAACCCATTATTTTGTTCAATGATGGTATTTTCATTACCAAATTTTGAGTGGCATTGATTTAAAAATAGTTGGCAACTATTCTAGTCCATTGAAAAACTGTATAATGCCTTTTGATAGTTTGTTGGCAATGTGATGTTGGCAAATCAAATGTGGAAGCTACCAAAACACAGTCATGCGGGTCTCTTGCCAAATCCTATTCCTTTGTTGAAGTTTGTTCTCTTGCTGAATCTTATTATTAGCTTGTTGGGTCAATGAATCAATGTCATTGAATCAATTTTGGATTCTTGAAATTCCCTACCCTTCATTTGGCATTCATCTTCTAGTCCTTTAGAAGTTTTATCATACATTTAGTAAGGTTTAAGTTTGTTGACATTGATTAAAAGGGGGTTAGGGTCGAATTTATCTATGTTAATGAGAAATACAATATTGTTTGGTAGACAATATTGGATTCAATACAATTCTAACTGCTTTTAAAAAAACTTTCTATAGGTTGGATTTTTTGATTTTTGGTAACCAAAACACATAATCTCCTAAGGAAAAAATTCATATGCTTGTAATGATTAATAGGCCATGTAAGACCATGGAACTGGTGATTTAACTACTATCATGAGTAAAAGGTTACCGAATAGAAACTAAATAAAAATGATGAAAACCACAATACACATGAACGGTTTGGAAAGTAGTTACCTTTTAGTCCGTAGATAATACCTCAATGAAATAAAATTTCATCGTGGACCTCATGCTTTCACATCTTTAGTTGTTGATTTCATTGTTTGTAGTTGTTACCTTTCACTAGCTACTTTCATACAACAACTACCATCGTGCTACAACTTCCTTCTTGTTGTAGCTTATTGTAGCTATTGCCATGATGCAATTACCATCCATGACTAATTTGTGACAAGTATGTTTTAAAAAGTGAAGCAAATAAAATTTTAACTAGAGGGTGAAATTAAAGTGCATTGTACAATGTCAAACATTGTTGTCACAAATTACTTTTTGAAATTATGTGTGTTTGAACTTCCATCAAGTTAACATTAAAAGGGTTTCTTACAATTTGTACTTGGAATAAGGTAATTCAAAACCCAAAGAATAAGATTTCATATTAAAAAATCACTTTGAAATTGATATTAAATGATTAAAAAATATAATTGGTGAGAAGATTGTAATTATAATGATATACTGCAAAGTGCAAATATACTCCAAAAATCATTCAAACAATCACCAAACTTGATGAAATACTCATTCATATATGAAATATGAGTTGCTTGTATCATTTCAATTTTATATTAAAATTTTCACTCGTGTGATTTCACAAAAAAAAATTGGATGAGCTTTTTCACTTAAACAAATGTAAGTGTGTGAAAACATAAAAATTTGTTGAAAAATCACACTCATTTGGAAGGTAACAAGAATTTTGTGGGAGGTCTTTTGTCAAAAATCCATTTTATGCATTTCTCAAAATGCAAGATGAAATGAAAGAAGTATTGCTCCCAAAATAATAAAAAATGTCTTTAAAAAAAACATTTTTTTGCCCAAAATGTACCACTATAATGTGCTTTCACCTTAAAGTGAAAGCAACCTTCAAGTTGACTACTTTTTTGTTGTAAATACCTTCTTGTTACAACTATTTCATTCTACATCAAATTAAAACTATTATTTTTATATCCAAGAAATCGAAGTAAAACATAAAAGAAAAGACATGACACAACCTTAAACCAAAATCCATTGTATTTTTTCTTAACACAAATACAACCTTCTTCTCCTACTTCACACACAATAATCTCCTTAAAATCATACACAAAATGATAAAATGATAGGGAATGAGGAATAGGAATGATAATGAAAAAATGAAAGAATGAGGGAATGAACCCAAAATAACAAGGAACCAAAAATGGTTCCCCACCACACATGGGTTTCCTTTATCCTCCTAGATTTCCTCTTTATCCTAATCTTTTCCACATATTCTAATTATTGGCAAACTACCTTATTGTTTAGAAATTAACTATTTTAATGGCTTCATCCCATATGAAATAAAGGACGGTAAACTGTATGAACCTACCACTAATAACTAGATAATTATTAGAAGCACTTTAAGTTAGTTGGACTAGGAGATTTACTCATTAATAAATACATTTGTATTCGAATTAAACTATTGAATTAACTTCTATTTATTTTGCCTTAAAGGTAATTCATTGATGTATTATTATTAAGTACTATTTCCACTTCAAAAATTATTTTTTGATTATTTTGCCATGTGATTATAATTACTATTAATTAATAACCCAAATAATGTGGTTCCATTGTTTATGGCCATAACCAATATTAATTGCTTCCTTTCTAACTAAATCTAATTTTATTAATTTGGTAGGTCATGATGCAAGGGTTATAGTGGGTTTAATAAAAAATTCCATACCTAAAATAAACGTGGGTAAAAGGTATTTGGGTGGAAATGGGATAACATGAACTGCACTTGATTATTTTTGGGATTGTTTTTGGGGAAATATTTTTTAGAATATTTTTAAAGAATTCATTATTTTTTTTCTAAATTATTTAAATTATTTAATATTCATTACTAGAATTACTATATTTTCATACTGACCAAGTTGATTATATGGGTTTTTTTTACTAGAGGCCAAAGGCTTGAATGACAATGGGTATTTTTTGATTAATCAATTTGACTAGAGTGACCAATTTGACAATTAGTCAAATCGGACATCTAGTCAAATTGGACTTTAAAATGCCACTTAATCAAATTCGTTAGTGGCCTAATCAATAAGACCATCCAATCTACTCAAATTGGCAAGTGCCCTAGCTAATAACGACACTTATTATATTCAATCAATATAGCTAATTAAGTAGGCCTAGTCAAAGTGGCCAATGGCCTAGTCAAAAGGGCCAATTACAAATTCCAATATTAGTTGGGTATCTTGGGAATACATTTTACATTTTGACTATGTTTGACCAACTAAAAAGAAGTTGGAAAATGTAAAAGTTAACTAATCATAACTAAATGAATTGTGACCAAAATAATAATGATTAAACTAATTATATATATGGTATATCTAACTATGGTTAAATTGATTGTATTGAAATTAATTATAGTTCAATCACCTATGAAAAAATTAATTAAAATTTTAAATAACCATAATTAATTTAACCATGGTCAATTTAATCATGTTCAATTAACCATAATTTGTTTAATTGTATATGTTTTAACCATGGTTAGTTTAGTCGTATTTAATTTAACCATGATTCATTTATCCATAATTAATTATTCCATCATTTTTTGGCCATATTTAATATAATTATGGCGAGTTTAGCCATAAGTAATTTAGCAATTATAAATATTTTAACCATGGTCAATTTAACAATAGTTAGTTTAACCTTAGTAAGTTTAACCATGATAATTAATTTAGCATAATTAATTTAACCATTACTAGTTGGGCCATTATTGGTTTTGTCATAATGAATTTAACCATGGTTAGTATAAGCATAACTAAACTAGATATATATATTTATTTTTAACATATTATTATTTTACCATAATAATTTAACCATAATCAATAGACCCATAATTAATTTAAAATTATTGTTACTTTAGCCATGGTTGGTTTTTCCATAATTATTTTAAAAAATTTATTTTAACCATAGTTATTTCATTGACGTTTATTTTAGTCATAATTAATTTTTGCATAATTGGTTTTGCCATAAAATATTTTTTCATTAGTTAGTTGAACCAAATTTATTTACTCATGGTTGGTTTAACCATTTTAAATTTAGCCATGTTTAATTTTTCCATAATTATTTCAATCATTTTGATTTTAGCCATAGTTATTTCATTCTTGTTTATTTTAGTCATAATTAATTTTTGCATAATTAGTTTATGCATAAAATATTTTTTCATTAGTTAGTTTAGCCAAATTTATTTACTCATGATTAGTTTAATCATTTTGATTCTAGCCATAATGATTTCATTCATGTTTATTTTAGTCATAATTATTTTTGCCATAAAATATTTATTCATTAATTAATTTAGCCAAATTAATTTACTCATGGTTAGTTTAACCATTTTTAGCTTAGCCATGTTTAATTTTGCCATAATTATTTAAACCATTTTGATTTTAGCCACAATTACGGTATTTATGTTTATTTAAACCATAATTAATTTTTTCATAATTGGTTGTGTCATAAAAAAAATATTTATTGATTAATTTAGCCATGGTTAATTTTTCCATAAATATTTTAACCATTTTGATTTTAACAATAATTATTTCATTCATCTTTATTTTAGCCATAATTGGTTTAGTCATAGAATATTTATTCATTGGTTAGTTTGGCCTTGTTTTTTTATGGTTACTTTAGCCATATTTATTCATTGGTTAGCTTGGTGTTATTTACTTTATTCATGGTTAATTGAACCATAATTATTTTAATCATGGTTATTTTTCCATAATTATTTTAAATTTTTGGTTGGTTTAAACATTATTTACTAATCAATTAGTTTTTTCATAATTAATTTTTCCTAGGTTAAATTCATTAAACTAAAATGCATCTTAGTTCATTATAGGTTCATTAGATTTTGAATGAATTTGGACATTTTTACCATGGTGAAATTAATCAATCCCAAGTGAACCAATTGTTACAAGTAATGAATTGGTCCACTAGTACCTAATGGAATACAAATTTATCATGCCATTTCACTTGCTAATTAATTAATTAAGCAACATGAAAATCAATTAAATTTAAATTATTTAATATTATTGATAATTTCATGATTTTTAGCTTATGAATTATTGACATGTTTCATTATCCATGTTAGGTTTAAAACCTAGTTTAGGAACATAGGCCATGTAATCAACTAAATTAAGCACCTATTTAAAAAAATTACATAGGAAAATATTTAGTTAATTTATTAATTTTGACCACAAACACACCATTTGTGAAGTTTGATCATTTGACCTCTAGGATGGAGGTAAACACCCCTACTATCAAGCTACCACACTTATTGTGATAGTGTGTTACATTGCGTTCTATTTATCAAATATTTCATTTTAAACATTACAAAAACATAAACTTTGAAAATTCATATTTTATAGAGATTTTGTCCAAATGAAATGATTAAAGTTTAATTTAATTTGTTTTTCAATAATGTACATAATTTCATTTATTTCTTTTTGAAAGTGTAAAATCATTTGAACAAATATTTTTTCAATATCATTATTTAATAACATTTCAATGACCATTATTTTGAAAAACAAAATGTTTAATAAATGGATAATCCTTTTGCTAATATAATAATATTACCTATGTTATGCTACTTTCAGCTGTTCTAGAACTATTTTTCATTGTTCTAAGTTATTTCACCCTACATTATTTACGACTATTTATGGTTATTTTCAGTTTTTTTTGTTATTTTTAGATATTTCACCTTAGGTTACTTTCGATTATTCTAAGTTACTTTTGGTTATTTTATATTATTTTTGATTATTTAAAATTATTTCACCTTGTGGTATTTAAAACCATTTTAAGTTATTTTTGGTTATTTTATGTTATTTATGGCTATTGTAAGCTATTTGACTTTAGGTTATTTACAACTATTATAAATTATTTTTGGTTATTTTAAGCTTTTTCATTTTAGGCTATTGAAAATTATTTCACTTTATGTTATTATTGGTTACTCTAAGTTAAATTAACATAGGCTATTTGTGGCTATTGTTGGTTATTCTATTGGTGGCTATTCGTGCCTATATATTTTATTGGTGGTTGTTGGTTTGGTGATTATTAGTTTGATGCCTATCGTTGGTTATTATATTGGTGACTATTAGTTATTTTTCTATTAGTGGTTATTAATGGTTATTTTATTAATGGCTATTGGTGGTTATTTTATTGATGGTTATTGTTGGCTATTTTATTGTAAGCCATTGGTGGTTATCTTATCGGTGGTTGTTGATGGTTATTCTATTGGTGGCTATTGGTGACTAGTTTTGGTTAGTTTAAGTCATATTACGATTATTGGTGGTTATTATATTATAAATTATTGTTGAATATTCTAGGTAATATTATCATAGGCTATTGGTAGTTATTTTATTGTAGGCAATTCTAAATTATTTTCATAGGCGATTATTGGTTTTTTTAAGTTATTTTACCTTAGGCCATTATATTTTATTTTAGATTATTTTAAATTTTTATACTTAGGATAAAATAACTTATAATAACATAAAGTATAGCCTAAGGTTAATTGAATAATTTAATTTAAAATAACTTAAAGTAAAAAGCCTATAATAAACTAGTTAAGATATTTTTAAGTATAATAACATATAATAGTTTAAGGTATAATAATTTATAATAACCTATAATAATTTATAATAACTTAGGGTATAAGTTATAATAACTAAACTAGCCTAAAATCTAAATTATATCATAAATGAATTTTGTGTTCATAACAACAATGTTGGTCCTTAGGGCCCTCACTTCCATGGGTGCTTCTTGGCATAGTCAGTAGTCACCAATATGTATTTATTACATTTATGTTTATTAATTGGTTTAATTGTTAGTCCCCATTTCTTGAAGGGTTTTGTAGGGAGCATAATGACAAGTTTAACCATGCTTGAGGTAATCCTCACATTCTTGGTAACAATTGTGAATGTCTTAATAAAATGTGGGCCACTAATATTTGACATCTACAATTTTTGAATGGGTGATGTCTACCAAAAAGTGTCTTCCTTTAATGTTGTGATGGATCTTCTATAGGACCATTTGTGTTTATGTGACATCTTTTTAACACCTAATCTTATCCCATTTGGTAGAGATGTCCATTATGAAGAATAAATGGCAAACCTTTCAAGATCAATTTTCTTAATGTTCCATAGTGAAGTGGGCAAGAAATTATCAAATATAAAAATAATCATAGACCACATGTAGCCAAATGAGATGCAATAGGAAAAGTTGATTTAAAAATTGATATAGTATTCCTAAGTCCTCCTTTGTATTTGATAATCATGATAAAACATCAACTATTGCATGTGAATTTCATGGCTAGTAAACTATAACAAAATCAAATTCTAATAACAAATGAAAGCATTAAGAATATGACAAAATATTTGTGGTTTTCAAATCAAATAAATCAAAGCCATATAATTGACATAGAATTTGTTACCAAGGAGGTAATGTTGAAATTATCACCAACATTTTTTGTTTGGTAATGGTGTAGTTTCACTCGACATTGTTGAGTTGTGATGCGTAATTTATTGGTTGGTTGCATTTGTTCATGATATTTTACACTAACATTACTCCTTCAATGAGATTGGATGCATTGATGGGTACATGAAAATCAAGATCCCACGTGGTGTAATTAAGATAGGTGCATTTAGATACTTGTTCTTGATAATTTCCCACAAATTTTGACATTTAATTGTCCATTCGAAATTTCCATTAGGTATGAAGTAGTTGGTGATGGATATTGCCATGATGAACGCAAAAATTCTTAATAAAACATCCGTAGAATTATGCCATACCATTAAAGACTTGAATGTTGCATGATGTTTTTGGTGGTGGCATGTTGACAATTGCCATAATTTCTTATGGGGATTTGGGAGCTTCATTTCCTTAAACATATGTGATTGATAGCATATACCATAGATGTGCAATTTTTTGGATTGAAACTAATATAAAATCCTAGGCATTTATCAAAACAAAGTTTCAACTTTGGTAGGTGAAAAGTTAAATCATTGAATACATTGACATCATCCTAAAATAATTTCATGAAACTACTTAGATAGTCTTTGAAGGATGGTTTAACAATTCTACAAGTAGGATGGTGGAACATCACTCAAACCAAATGGCATGATTATCCAGACAAATCTTCCCCAATTGGTAATGAAAATTATTTTATATCTATGTTTAAGGGCAATCATTATTTGATTATAACTCAAAAAACCATCCAAAAAAGGATAAATTTCATGGCATGTTATTGTGTCAAACATTATTTTGGTAAATGGAAGACTAGGATAAAGGTCATTTTTAGTAGTGTTGAGTTTGTGACAATTAATGCAAATCTTTAATTTCTTCAATATGAAAATGATTGGAGATAACCATGTAGCTAATTTACTTTTTCCAAATCTTGTTTCACCACTATTGCATAATTGGGATTCATTCAGTACTTGGCTTGATGACCGAATGGAATGAAAGTGTTGAGTTTGATGCAATGTTGAGTGATGTGTAGTGCAATGCCCTTCAAATCATGATATTTCCAAGCAAATATGTACTCTTATATTATTGCAAAAATCATTTTGCATCAATTGTTATTACCGAATCAAATTGGTTGTTGATTTTCACCAATTATGGTTCTTATGAAATACCAAGATTTAAGTCTCATACTTGTTATGCCTTAGGAAGCACCCATCATGAAATTTGTAACTCGTTAACATGTTCTTGAACTAGCTCTTGTCTATTGAAATATTCTTTTTCAATGTCCTAAAAATGTTCTTCAAATTCAATATTATCAAAATTACTTGATGGATTTTTGGTATGCTTGTGATTATGATAATGAACAAATATGGTTCAAAAGCCAATAACGGTTTTTTTTCCTCATTGAATTAACAATCCTAATCATTTCCTAAGCTCTTTCGCAATGATATTTAGTCCCAAACCACCATTGAACAATACATCTTTAATGACATTTTTTTCCAATTTGAACTTGGATAACTACTGTATGGGGATCTATAACTATTGAAACCACCGTGCAATTTGGTAGCAAATTATTGGATGTATCTATTAGAGAGAGTTTAGAAAGCACATACTATTTCAAGTCATGGGCAAGTATGAAAAGTTGTCCCAATGTTAAGGTGCATTTACTAGGTTTAATAGTTGATTGCCAAGTTTTTGAATAATTTGGGGAGGGTAATTGTGTTTAGTATGAATAGGAATGGTTGATTTTTGTTGATCAAATGTTGTTGATTCCAAAGTTGTATTGGAGGATTTTTGTTATGTAAGTCTTATATAATAACTTCAAGTGATTTATGCAATTTTTTTTGAACCCAATCCATTGTGGTGAAAACACATCAAGGGTGATCAGCCACTTTCACCAAAAAAGGCAATGTATAATGAATATCATAGTATGCAATAAACTAAAATCTTGATGGCATCCCTCGACTATCCTAAACACAAAAAAAAAAAGTTAAAAAATTGCATGACAACATTTTTAAATTCAAAATTCACTTTTAATCAAAATTAATTTTGATCCAATGGTCATATGAAGAGAATTGGATAAAATTGATGTACATTGAATATATATTTTACAATTTTTCAATGGCCATAAGACTTCATGTTTGTGATTCATGAAACATTACTAAACAAAACAAAAATTTGAAAAAATATTGCAATGCCCATTTATGAAATTTCCTTCTCTTTGATATGGTAGCATTTTTTTCCTAAAAATAAGATATTATTATGCATTTATTCTTGAACACATGGAAAAAAAACACATTTTTTGAATGAAATTTTATTCAAAAACTGTAATTTTCTAAATGGTCTTAAATTTAATTAACGTATATCAATATTATACACCATTAATGTGCTTTCACCCGTAGATATTTTAATTTTACAGTGGTTCCTTATTTCTTAAAACCATTTCTTCTAGAGCTTTACTTTAGGTCATCACTATGTACCAAAACAATGTTTACTAAAACATCCTCTTTATCCTTTTTCAATTCTACTTCTATTATTGAAGTATTCACCTCGTCCTTGAATATGGTTTGTGTTGTAGATATATGGGGATAATCATATACTCTATGATTTGGTTTTTCACAAATGTAACATTAGTAAGGCAAAGAACTTTCCTTTTTAGATTCTTGGTTTTGACTACTAGTTTTGGAATGGTAAGAGTGTCATCCTTGTTGTATCGAAATTCCATTCATTAATGAAAATTTCTTATCCTTCAATTTGTTGTGTGGATTGTCACGTGGATATGAAGGTGTCCAAGGATACCTTCCACCTAAAGGACCCGGGGGCTTGATAGGATGTGGCCCACTTGGAGGTTCACCACCTAGGGGTCCAAGTGATGGTTCACCTCCTTGAGATCCATTTAGTAGATTACATCCTAGTTGTCCTTAGTTTGTTGAAGCTCGTCCAAGATCATCCAATCCATGTCCTATTGGAGTTCCATCCCCTTCTTTGAAATGGTCATCATCATCCCCAAGAAGACCATTGTCGCCTCCCACAAATGTGAAGGACAATCTTAGTGCTAAATGTTGGGTTCATTTTTTAGGTTTTTCTTCATTGTGCTTTGGTTGTTGAAAGAATGGATTTTGATAGGTGATGCGTCCATTACTATTTGCATATACTTCAACATAATAAACTACAACATATTTTTCAATGGTGGTCGGAATTGCACATATCAAAATCATAATGTATTGACTACTAAAAACATCTTCACTTGTTAATGTAGGATATTTGGTAGAAGTTGCTACCCTTGACCCTTGTACTTGTTATTTTAAATTTTGCCAATATTGCAAAATTTTGTGGTAGCCTAGGTGCAAATAAACACTATCCAAACGTCCAAAGGCATGTCCAACTTATTTGTAACGTGCACAAAAATCTTAAAGATATGACTTTTAAAGTTCGACTAGTTTAGTTTCAAAAGGAATATTTGCCTTTCTCATTGATTCCACGTTCATGTGTGAAGATCATAAAACTTTCATTCATAATTGACCTCACAATTCCTTGATAGCAAAACTTTTCTTAAATTGAATTTGAAAAAATTATTTAATAGAAAGTATTTGTGGTGAATTTGGTTCATCCCATTCACAACTACAATGCGGATGTTGTCACACATTCCTTATTTGATTTCCCTTTATTGATGTAAATTTTGGTAGCTTATGTTGGAACAATTTTGCTTTGATCTTATTATGCCAAAAACACTGCCACACCTCTCTTTCGACTACGAATAAACATTGTTGGTGGCAGATTAAGAAATCCTTGATATAAAAATATAACATTATATGTTTACAATGTCTAGGCTTCAACAACCTCTATAGAACATTGTTTCCAATAAGATAGAATGCTTGTAATGTCTATGTATTTGTACATTTGCACAATTTTTTTTTTCTTGTAATATAAATTATTACTTATAATGTTTAAGTTATTACAACCTTAACAATGTTTTGTTTCTTGTAATCAAATATAAACTTGCCTAATATACTAAACCAAAATAATTGGTTCAATGTTTTTGGTATGGTCACCAAATGTAAGGTCACTCAAAAAATGACTTGACTAAAAATTTGAATAAAAATGATTTCAAAAACCAAAAAAATCATCTTGAAATAAATTGAAGCGTTCAAAAAATGAATAACTATATAATATTTATAAAAAAGAAAAATGATTAAGATGAATACCAAGAAGTTTTTGAAATTCACAATAAAGTTATAAACTTATGTGACTCTTTTGGTCTTCGACATTGAAAATCTTTAGTACGCGATGGGAACAGCTCCTCACTTCATTCTCCTTGTTCTTTTATTGTAAAAAGCCTATTACATAACTTTATCAAGAGCAAGGAAAAACTTAAGTATCATTGTAGAAAAAATTCATGGAACAAAATTATTCCAACAAAAAAAATCTATGTAAACATCCTAGAGTTTCTTTCTTAGCAAAGTATCCTTAAATTCCATTGTAAAAAAGGTTGATAGAATTAAGTTACTCCAAAAAAAAAAATTTGTGAATATCCTAGAGTTTTAAAAAACTAAATATCTTTCTTTTGTAGACTTCCCAAAATAAAGATTCAAAGAAAGAGCTAAAGGGAGTCTACATGCTTTTATACTTTTAGATTATGACAATTTTAATATTGCCAAAAGGCTACAAAAGCTATTCGATAGTGGTAATGCCAACCAACACGATGGTAAGTACCCCATGTTGAATACATTGGTGATTCCTCCAAGGGTCACCAATCCGAAGGTCATATTATGTTAAGTTGTTTTTCAAAGTTTCCTAAATCAATAGGCCAATGGTTACTAAAAGTATCCCTAATTCAAAACTTAAAAAATTCTTCCTTTAAAATCCCCACAACTTACTTGTAGGGTTTCTAGATTGTGGTGGATGTAAGGCAACATGACTATTGGTCTTCATAGGAATCACAAAGAAATAGGCTTATTAATCAAACATTGTTGAATCCAACAAGGGACCAACCATAGATGAAGATAAAGCATTTTGTTTTTGGATGGTGAAAATGTGTTTTCAAAAGCATAAGGTGAATTGGAAATGTTGCCTCTATGTCAGGTGCCATCCAATATTGGGGATATATGATCCTAGTAACATTCATCAATTCTTGGGTTGGAAAACATTTATCCACAAATAGGTGTTTTCCTACCCAAGAATTGATGAATGCTACTAGGTGGATAGGTGTTTTCAAAACACCTTTCAAAGGATATCAACATACCATGTGACATCATAGTTTTGTGACTATAATCAATATGAAAGTTTGTTGGTTGTGGTAAAATATCCCATTATTCTTCAATTTGTGTTAATATATATTTGTGATGTGAAATTAATTAGTTGAAAAGACCATTGACCTTTATGATTATGATTTTTCATTATCCCATGATGATGACATGGCATGCATGTGAATAAAATGTTACAAGTACTATAGTCAACACGATGACTCATGATATTAATTTATATGAAATCTAATTTATTAGTTAGTTGATAGTACCATTTTTTTTGTGACTAACAATGACTTAGTCCCTCTTGATGATGACATGGCATGCCATGTGGTGACAAGGTGTTGCAATTATACATTTAAAAACAAACCCCATTTGTGTCTTCAATTTATGATTAAAAAGTAATTGTAAATGACTACCACAATTAATGTATAAGTTTAATCATACCCAACATGTAGTCACAAATATGATTTAAACATGACAATAACAAATGTCTTGTGAATGAAGTATACATTCAAATGTATGTTCCATCCTTTGATCATATAATTATTTGTAATCACTTTCCATTGTTTGCAACTACAATACCACCAATTACATATTGGCATGTGTATGTAGGGGCATATGTAAATTTAAATAATGAAAATTTAATGAGCCTTTATATTTCATTCATCCAAACTAGATGGTCTAGGATTGTTCCATGTGCACCAATTGTCACATGGCCTAATGTGAGGATCTCAAAGAAATGAATTAAAAATTTCAATTTAAATAGGAGGGTAAATAAGTGGATAAGTAAATAGGTAGGTAGGTAGGACGTAAATAGGTTGATTTTTTAATTTAATTTTAAGTTTTTTCTTTAGGGTAAAACCATTCTTTATTGGCACATCCATAAATTCCACTTATTATATTTATTATATTCAAATTAAATTTACCTTTGACATAAATAATGAATTATTGAAACCCTATAGAACATAAGAAGAAAAAAATTGATTGTCATTAGTATTACATAGCAAGGTTGAGCTCAAGCGTTGTAAACTATATGAGTATGTTGACCTACTTCCTAACCTACTACTTATTAAATTAATTTGCTATTTACTAATTAACCTAGCCTACTAACTACATTAAGTAACTTACATTGCACCTAGGTCAAACCCACATGGCATTTGTGCCCAAACCAAATATGCCACATGGACTTAGGCTAAACATCAGATAAACTTTAACTAAAATTTAGCAAAATTGAAAATTAATTAATTCTTGGGTAAATTAAAATTGGTTAAACCTTGGTAAAAAAAAAACTTAGTTTAAACTTAATTAAACTATATGGTTAAACAAATTGATTAAATCTTGTATAAATTTAAACTTGGCTAAAGTTTTGCTAATATTTGACACTTTTAATTTAACCATGATTATATTTTTAATACAAGTTTAATATATGTGGAACACCTTTAATATACCCTTAATTTATATATTTACACAACTTTAATATACTTTATAACCTTAGGAAATTTTAATGTTAAATTTTATAAATACCCTAAAATTTATTCATAATATACCATTTTAATATATATGAAGTACAACTTTAATACACCCCTAGAAAATACTTTTAATATACTTTTAATTAATACAACTATGTCAAATTATTTACAATTAACTTTTAATTTGTAATGCAATTAATGAGATATATTACTTTATTTTTGGATGAAAATACACATAACAAATCATCCCCCGTGGAATGATGTAGGTTCTAGTAATCATAATGTAGTCACAAGATAGTTGTAAAATTTTGAAGAGTAGTTAGTAGTTGCAAATGACACATAGGTGCATGTAATCACAAAATGAATGGCTACAAAATACAATACATGTAACTTTTAAATGAATGTTGCAATTTTAAGTCCTTAGTTATCAAATAATAAACTTACACATGACATCACAAGAAAAATTACAAAACCCAAAGATGTGTTGTGCTAAATATAATCAAAACAAGTGACAAAAGCAACTAGTCCGCATTACACAACTCATAATGAATGTTTGGATCTATAGATGAAAAAATTTCAAATAGAATTTTGACATCTGAGCGCAACAAAACACAATACATGCAACTATTGGACAAATGCTGCAACTATAAGTCCTTAGTTATAAAATGTAGCCTAAATAATCATGAGGTAGGTCTATAGCTAGCCTAAATAATTGTTACCTATAACCCTTAAGTAACCCATAAGTAGCCTCTATGCAATCTTTAGGTAATTTAGGTAGCCTAAATAGCCATTAGGTAAACCCTTAATTAAGTAGGTCCTTAAAAATAGTCTAAATAACCTAGGCATCCCCTAGGTGGACCTCTTTAAGCAAGTCCTTATGTAACCTAGGTAGCTTAGGAAAATGTTTAGATAACATGGGTAGTTTAGAGTATTTGGAGTAAATCATTTAGGTAGGTTAAAAAAAAGTTTATTAAAAGGTGGTTATAACATTTGTTACATAAAAACATTGGTGCAATGGTAATTAAGGTGTCATGGGCACGAAAAGAATGAAACAACAAGAATTCTAAATCACATGAACGAAAATAAATTTAGTTATAAATCTAGGTCATGGAATTAGAAAATCAAAAGAAAAAAAATGATGTGTGCATGATATGAATGCAAAAGGACTTTATTACAATAATATGACAAGAACGTAACAAGAACGACAAAGATATGTACTCAAAATTAGTGTTGAACAAATTAAAAGTAATGTAGGATTCTACTTTTATTTATACCCATTGGACATTTAACTCAAAAAAACTTTTAAAAAAATTTCCAACCTACATGTGGCCCATGTTTGCCCATGTGTGACCGATGTGTATTCATGTGTGGCTCATGTCCATCCATGTGGGAATTAATAGTGAACTATGAGTTAATTAAAAGTGAATTAAAATGTAATTATGAATTAATTAAAAATAAATTAAAAGTGAATTAAGACTTAACTAAGACTTAAAACTAAGAGTTAATTAGAAGTGAATTAAAAGTTAATTGGAAGCTAATTAAGAGCTAACTTAGAGCTAACTAAAAGCAAATTGAAATTAAACTATGTACAAATTAATTACAAGTCATGGACGAACATCTATATGAATAAACTCCATGGTGTTAACATTTGTGACATAAGGCTTTTGCCCTTCAATGTGGAGGTGGAAGTTCAAATTTTTACTTTTGCAACTTATGTACCCTAATTTAAACTAGGTAGTTTACGTGATTAATTTTGACTAAAGTGTTTAGGTTATGCCACCTATGTTCATACCTAGCCTTTATTTTTAATTTAAATTACCTAATCTAGGTGGTGTTAAGGTTGTCATAACATTTGAACATTTGTTAAGATGCAACATGTTTGTTTGGATGTTGATGCTAACCTAGGTCAATGTAGGGTTAACCTAGGTTAAAGCCAAGGTCAAACTACTCAAGGCAAATTTAAAGTGACCAATAATCATGTTGTTCAATTGCCCTAATTAACCTTGTGGAGATCAAAATATCATTTGGTCACCAAAATTTTGTGGCAACCAAGAAGAGGCCCAAATTCGATCATTAGATCAATGGTGGAAATTGGGCCACCATCAATCGAATGATTGAAAATTGTTGGTCATTCGGTTTTGGCAACAAAAAAAGTTCCATTGTCAAAAAAAATGTTGACATTTGATTTGATAAACAAAACCAAACCATCTGGATGGATACCACATGACAATTGACCCAAAATGGGCACATCACATCATTTTTAACAACCATGGGTGGTGTAGTCTAATTAGCCTAAATAACATAGCTTAACTTAATTGGTTTAATTAATTTGGGTTTTGACAATTAATCATTTATATGCCATGTTTTGGCACAGTGAATTGACCCAAACATTTACATATTTATCAACTCCTAGCATTGAATAAAAAGTTGACAAGTGCATCTTACGTTCAATTCATTATTGGTCATGTGCAACTCACAATTGAACACACATAAATGATTTTTTTGGCAAATGTCACTTTTATAAAAAGGCGTTATTTATAACACTAAGTCAAATAAAACAATTAAGTTGACATAGCATCTTACACTTTACATGTTACATCATAGAAATCAATTATGACATGGAATTTCAGTATTATCACAAAATAAGAAAAGGCTAATTGATAATAACCTTTGCAACTAAATGCCATGTCATTGTCCCTTGCAACTAGGTGGGTGAAATGATATGGGTTTAACTACTCATAAATTGTTAGTTGCATTTGTTCTTTCCAACTAATACTTTGTCACAAATGAAAGTTGCAAAACCCAAAATGTGTTGTAGTGACACCATATGCAAAACATCACAAGTATGATCCGCCAAGTTGTTGAAGATTTGAAATTGGGGGTAATCATATTTTTTAATATAATCTCCATACATGTTATACAAATGTTTCACATTGAGCTTGATGGAGGCCACAAAATCATAAACAAAAGTGTCTTTCCCCTATATCATCTTTGACAAACTTTGCACTCCTTCCAACATTGGCAAAACATATGTCACAATCACATTAAGGTAGCTCATAGTTTGTTTTTGTAGGGCATTCCTTGCAACATCTTCAACCATCTTCACAAATTACTTGTATTCGTACAAGACACACTTGGAAGGTGCCATCATAAATACCCACCAAGTTTTAACATTTTGAATTTTTTTGAAACCTTTGGTTTCCATGATTTTTGTTAGCTTGTTATGCTCAAGGTGCCTTTTCAAAGAATGAACAAAACACATATACATAAAGGCAAACAAGGCTTCAATCTTTGCAACAAGTAGCATGCTAGACAAGGCTTGCACAACCTTGGTACATTGATGGGCCATGAAGTGGATTTGTCCATTAGAAATGGTGCATGTTTTTCGATTAGTTGGACTATCACATTAATCGTCAAGCCTTGGAAAACAATTACACCATTTGCACCAAATAGTATTAGTTTCAATGCCAAATTACCATCAATTAGTCCTTTAAAAGTAATTAGAGAATCCACCAACATAGAGGTCAACTTATTGGATCCACCACCTTTAATGATACTTTAAAGATTCAAGAATATGGGCACCTTCATCTAATTTTCAACCATGTGATAATGAACCTCTAGTTACCAAGAGTGGTTATATCATCCACTAGTAGAAATTGGCCAAAATGTAACCACTTTATTTGCGACTACATGCAACTATTAATTATTTGCAACTACATTTCGACATTTTTGCAACTATTTCTTGTCTTAGTCATATTAGCAACTACAATGCAACTAATTTGCAACTATTTTGGTGTTCATCCTTTCATGTGAACAACATTTAATTTATTTTTCATCCAAGAAGAACAATTTATGTCCCATTAGTTGAAAATGTTACCAATTTAATTGCAACCATATGAGTATACAAAGGTGTATTTTGTGAATTCTAAGGAATATAGTTAGGTGTATTAGGATTCATAAATGTATATTTGATTTATATGAATAACCATATTAAATGTGTATTCAAGTGTTATTATTAGCATAAATGGCCTTGATATTATGATTATATTAAATAGTGTATATTTTGGGTATATTAAAATTTTATGTAGGATATTTACGAAATATATTGTGCCCATATTACAAGTTTCTCCAAACCATCTTATTATATTCCTTACAATTATTACAAATGAAATTTATTATTATTATTATTATTATTATTATTATTATTATAATATTATATATTTGTATTAACTACATGTAATAAAAAACTGAATTTCAATATTATTTTTGACTAATTTTTTGAAATAGTAATATCTTATTACATAATGATCATAATGATGATATTAGATAGATACGAAACATAATTGTATACTTACTGAAGTAATTATTAGAAATTAATATATGAATATATATTATTATTAAATTCTTTTCAAACGACTAATGTACTCATTAAGAATTAATTTTTATTTATTAAAATGAAAAAATAATTATAATAAATCATAATAGCTCTAACAAATGAAGTAATAATAATAATAATAATAATAATAGTTAACCTAGGCTACCTATAAATTACATTATTATTATTATTATAATTATAAGTAATCAATTATGAAGTATTATTAGATTAATATAATAATTAGGAAATATTAATATATATTTTTAATTTTTGATATTTCCAATTTATAATTTATAATTATTAATAATTAATAATTCAATGATTATATTAAATTACTGATATAAATTTTTTATTTTCAGTTTTATTATTTTATAATAATTAATGTATTAGTTAGAATGGAAATTTAATAAATTATCATACAAATGTAGGAATTATTTTTGAAGGAAAAATATACTTATTAAAAATATTAAATATTTATTAATAGTTCATAAATAGCTTTAATGAGTGAAATAATAATATGAATAATAAAAATAAAATAGTTAGCCTAGGCTAGGTTTTAATTATATTATTAGATATTTAAAAATTAGTGCTCGATAGCTAATAATTATTAAATACTGAATATTTCAGTTATTATATTAATTTATTTGGTTAAAAAATAATAATTTTTTAGTTATTAATAATTAGCTAATTATTTCAATATTAGCCAATTACTAGTTAATTAAATTGGTTGATAGATTATTATACTTAATATATATTTTAAATGAAATATTATTAATGTTCATATAGCTAATAAATTAAGTAATATTTAATTTAAAAAATATACTTAATTCAATAATCATAAGACATTGATGATTAATACTACAAATAATTAATTAGTTGGATAATTAATAAAGTTTATTAATTTATTAATTTATACTATATTCATTAAATAATTAGTATTTTTATTAGTTAGTTAATTAGTTAGCTAATTAATTAGCTAGTTATTTGTCACTTACCTACTTAATTATATAATTTTCAAGATGAGAATGAAAGCCAAAACATATGGGATAAACTTTTTTAGTTGCAAGTAGTTTGTAATTAAAAATGTTTAGTCGCAAATGACTTGTAACTAAAAATTTTATCCCAAATGTTTTGGCTTTCATTCTCATCTTGAAAAGTATATAAACAATGTGTTTTGTTTTACATTTTCAAATTTAAAAAGATGGGCATATGGGATGAGTCAATAAAAATGATTTAACCCAAAATAAAATATAAATATTCATGTACTTACACCTAACTACCTACCTCCCTAACTTACCTACCTACTTTTCTACTTACTTACCTACCTAAATAGGTATTTGGCTTAGGTAAGTAAATTGGTCCTATTTAGATAGGTGTTTAGCCTAGATGGGTAGGTAGGTATATAGGTAGGTAGGTACCTAGTTCAACCTACATACCTAAATATTGATTTAAATTTAATTTGGAAAATTCAATCAATATGCCACGTGGCAAATTTTTATTACACCATGTGTCACGATCTAAACCATCCAAACATAAAAATTAAATGTATTAGATTATTTCAAAATAGTAATAAAATATTTTTAATTATTAAAAGTTGGGACACATGGCAACACATAATTTGTTCCCATTGTTCACCAAAAAAATTGCATCTTAGTTGCAAACGATAATACGTATATGACAAGTCAACGGATGAAGGTGTATTTCATTGACTTTTTCTTTCATCCAAAATTCATTGTCATTTGTAATTAATGTCAATGCGACTTGTTCAACGTGACTATTAAGATTTTAGTTGCAAATGTTGCTTGCAACTAAAAATTAGTTGCATGGACTAGTTGCAAAATGGCCATTTTCTATTAGTGATCACAACTCAATGAAATGAAATGAACCTTTTAGACAACATGTTGTGTTGTAGCCAAAACAACATTACACATGCAATTTGCCATTTTGCATCCATTATAATCACTTTGATGCTTCTTGGGTGTTTTCAAACCTTAAAAGAATTCATACAATCCTTGCATGTTTTCAAAGCTAATACTCGGTTTCCCATGTTTCAAAATATGGAAATAATGACAAAATTCAAATTTTATTCATCTTAGGAGCCTTTTTGCATTAGACATTTATTTTAAGACAAAATCAGGCCATGTAGTGCCATATATTTTTTCATACTTTAACAACTTGTGTAAAATTCACCAACTTTTAGCGTTGGAATAAGGTAGGTACATTTCCACCTCCCATTATGCTTGTTGAACCCATCCAATTTGGGTTGCTTAGTAGTTTTTCCTAATGTTTTACCATAGTGCAAATTTTAGACCTTACATGTTGCATCTTGCCATCTTCTCTTAAGATAGCCTTAGCCCATGGGAATTTCATTGCCCATGTGTTTCGTAAGAGTCTTTCCACTTCCCGCTCAACCTTCCTCTTCATCTTCTTAGTTGATATTTGAATAGGTTTAGAAATTGTAAGGTCATTCATGTTTACAAGTGGTAGTTGCATCCAAAGGTTTAGAAGTAAGAAGGGCACTAATACTTGAACTTGGGCCAACTTTGAAAGGAATAGAAGAAAGGTGTTGATTGTGTTGGCTCCCATATGCTGAATCCAATATTCCAATACTAAAGGTAAAGAAAAAAAAATTAAAAGTTGAAGTTTATTGAATTTTTCAAGGGAACCATAAATAATACACAAGTGAAACAAAATTGGATGTACAAAATGACTCAGATCCAATCAAGCAACAATTCTATGGATAATTGTTGACAAACAAACACAAGTTAATAATTTTGAACACTTGGAAGCCAATAGTCTTGAAAGAGGTTGGGAATTATGCATCAAATGGTTAATTCTTTCATTATATGTACAAAACAAAATGAAATAGACCCGTACCTAAGATTGTTTACATAACTTTGAAATATCTTGCTCTCACTAAACATAACATAATGGAGATAAATGTAAATTTAAACATTATCAAATCATGGGTTTTTAAGGAAGATTTATCTTTCTTTCAACATAATAAAATGGAAAAAATGAAGTAGATCTCTCCCTCTCACACTAAACATAATAAAATGGACATAAGTGAATTCCAAGACAAATTCATATCATTGCGTTTAAATTTGAAATCTTTCTTTTTATCACCAAACATAACAAATGGACAAAAGTGAACTTCCACATAGACTTAAATCATGGGTTTTCAAGGAATTTTTTTCTTTCATTAAACATAACAAAATCAATAGAAATGAAGTTTCACATCGACTCAGATCATAAGGTTTTAATTTGAAATCTCTTTATAATCCTTTCTCATGAAACATAACAAAATGGATAAAAATGCATTCCAAGATAGACTTAGACCATGGGGTTTTAATTTTAAATCCCTTTTTCTTCTCTCTCATTAAACATAACAAAATGGATACAAGTGAATTCCAAGAAAATTTTAGATTATGGAGTTTTAGTCTTAAATCTCTCTTTCACTAAACATAACAAATTAGAGGATAGATGGTAGAAAAAGGGAGGATGGGTTTGAGAAAGATGAAAAAAAAAATTCAGCAAAAAAACAAAAACCTAAACATTTCCATAATGTAAATATAGTTTATTTATATAAAAAAACATTGAACAACAAACAACAATTGAAAAAATTGGATGCACCCAAACAACTTCTATAAACACTTACCACCCACAAATAGTTGCAACAAACATTTGTACCCATACAAAAGTTGAAAAAAACAAACACCACAATTTAGGGTTTCAAAACAACTTTTGACCATGAAGAATGCAAGTTGCAAAATGTTACAGATATGGGAGATTCATGAGAACAATTTCAAAAGAAAATGCACCTATAAATTGTTTAAATAATGAATTGGACAAACTTTGAAAAAAAAATTGTGCAATAAGTGGAGGAGTTATGGGATTCAAATCTTATAACCTTCACACAAAAACAAATATGCAAGAATGCAACCTCTAAGCACAATAAAAAAAGATTTTAAATGTTTACATTTTATAAGATGTTGACCATAATCCTCTCGAAGTTGCCACCATTGCCATTGATAAACCTTCAACTTATAAAACACCCATCCTAAACCTTTAAACAATTAGCATTGTGAAATGTAAGAAATTTGAAGCATTTAAGAAATTGAACTCCAACACTTTTAATAAACATTACACATAAAGTTGTTGATCCTCCTATATTTGCAACAATTTGCAAGCCATGAGTGCAAAGGAGGATCATTTGTTGCAATGCCCTCCCCTTGAACATAAAGAAAATCAATGTTTGTACTATTGTTGTGCAACAAAGGTCAATTGTAAGGTGAACATGTTGCAAAAGGTGAACATTTTGCAACAAAAGAGAGAGATCACTTGCAAATGTGATAAGGGAAAGAACACAACAAAAGAGAAATGATAACTATATTGAAAATGAATGCACACAAAAATGTTCGACTAAAGTTGCACCTTTGTGGGGAGGAAGATGATATAAGAAAGTGATTAATGTCTTTTTGACCTACATTCACATCTACCCACTAATTTAGGTGGTGATTGATCTTGACCACACAATGCGAAATCTATGATTGCTTAATCAAAATCATTTGATTTTGAAAATTAAGAGATTTTTTTTTTTCATTAGGGCTTTTCATTGCCCTTAGTGAAATTTCATGTTGGTGTGAAATTTCACATCCGAAAAGAATGTTGCTTAACATAATGGGTGGGAATTAAAAGTTTTTGGGTCAAATATTCCAAAATCCAACCCTTATGCATAATGGGTGAGTAATGTCAAAAATAAACATAAGCAATGGTGAGTATTAGTTTGAGATTCAAATTGATAGTAGGTGGGTCCACTAAAATTTCAAAATTTGGTTATTTGATACCCAATGTGACATTTGAAAAATATTTTTAACTAACCCAACTCAGTATGGTATTGAAAAACTAATATCTAGCCAACATTGGTTTTAACAAGTTGTAGAGATCTTGTTCAGAATATGTCTTTGTTCAACAAACTATTATGGAATGTGTGTTATATGTGCAACAATTAAACTTACCTAGATTGGGATTTGTTGGCTCTATCGCAAACCTGGGATAAAGGCATTACAGTCGTAGCTTTTACCATTCCTTAATTTTTTTATGAACATTTAATTTTTATTATTATTATTTTTCATTGTGGCAGTAGCAATAAGAATTTAAAAAAATTTCGGCACTTTCAAAGCCATGTAGACTTGAAATAAGTGAAATGACCATGTATTCTAGGTAGTAACAAAGTTTCTAAAACTTTCAGCATTATTTGAAAAAAATCAGCATTTACTTAAAAAATTCAGTTATTATTGAAATGATAAAGGTATTATAATATTGAAATTTCTTTTGGGTGGGTATAGGGTGTGGAAAATGGAGGTAGGTTGAATGGATAATCCCTTGAATTAACCATGTGAATTTGAGTAAAGAACTTGTAAAGTGGGCATGAGTTTAGTCTAATAAAAGTGTTGATTTGAGTTCATTTGAAAATCTTTTTTTTCTTAAAAACTATAGATGATATTTTTATTTTGTAATTACACAATGCATTCATTTTGTAACACCAAAGGGGAGATTACAAAGACACTCCTCAGGGATAAACCACCAAACAAAAAAAGTGAAAACGTAGCTCACACTGCACTGCGTTCCAATAACAGATAACTACACAAAAATAAATAAATAAATAAATACATAAAATAAAATAAGATAAAATTACAAAAAAAATCCTGGAAAAAAGAGAGCTGGTAGTTATTGAAACGGAGATGCACGCCATGTCCATATTAATTGGACATATTAAGCTGAAGCCATAAAAACTCATCATAGACATTTCAATGCACACTTGACAGCCACCCTTATCTCTGAACCCTTTACCCATTTTCTTCCTCTTTCTTCCTACTTATGATCTACAATGATCTACTATTGGACACTACCCAGATCTTGCAACATGCAGTGTAAGGATGGCAACATGGCAGGTGGTGGAGAGCTGGTGACCGCTTTGAATAATTCATCCTGAAAACAATGTTTGTCATTCTCAATTTGTTAATAATGAACGTGCCCCGAGTGTCAGAAAACTGGGGCTGCAGTAGACTCATGTAGGCCTGGTTGGTAGCGCTCTGCATTTGCATTTCAACATGCACATATAAGTTTAGCTTCTTCTCCCTGCTTGAGACTTCTTGATTTATTAGTCTTTCTTGATTTACTCCTGCGAATGTTCATATCTTATGTTTTGTGAGCATCATAAATGATGGAGCTTTGCTTCCATCAGTATTTCAATAATATTGTTCTTTGTGTTTGTGTTGAGAGCTCCAGTAATGAGTAGTTCTCCATTCTATCCCAAAACCAGGTTTTTCTTAGTAAATTTAATGAATGAATGAATGAATGTATGTATGTATGTATGTATGTGTGGGTGACTTCGAAAATATGGCGAATTTTTCCCCAAAAAGGTAAAATTACTTGAATTTACACTACTAAAAACAATACAAAATTTCCCAATTTTTGTGTAAAAAAAGTGACAAAATTTTGTTACAAAAAAGATCAGTGATCCTAACTGATTCTCAGGCTGAGCAGAAGAGAAAAAAAAACATTTCCCAGGTATGAAATGATGGGGTTACTCTTGATTCGGTCATCTTGGATGGATGTTTTGTTGGTTTTCTGTTGGGTTTCAGTTCCCTAGTTAACCATGGTGGTTAGCTCAGTTGCTTTTTTTTTACCTACCTATTTACTAGCAACCCACAAGCAGGTTATTAGGAGGTAGGTACTAAAAACAGCCCTTACCTATGTATAAGCCATCTACTGACCTAGTATTTACCTATATATGAGACCTATTTCTTACAATATTGGTTACCAAGGTGAATCCAAATATTAACTCAGTTGAGGTTCATCCACAATTGAGTAATAATGGGCACTATCCTGGTGATTGCTTGTTCACTATGGCCTAGAGGATCACAACTTGTATATAAAAGCAAACAGTGGCTAAAGGTACAAGTCAAAGGTGAGCAGAAAAGTGTAACGTGGGTGGAAAGCTTGCGAAAGTTTGACTAATTGCCATAGCTTTTTCAGGTGGTCCCCTTGCTAGATCCGTGAGATGCTGCTACTTCTTATGCATGCCCTCACTCTAGTTTTCACTCAATATAAGTACCCCCAGTTCTATAATGGGGGTATTAGCCCAGGCCAAAAATAGTGACCAACGGTTTTGGAAATAGAAATTTCATTCAGCCAATGGGAAGGCTCAGCATGAACTCAAAGTGCCTTGATTTTTTTTTTCCTTTTAAGTTTTGGGTTGGGGAAAAAGGGGGGAGGGGGAGGATTTTTTTCATTTTTCCTTTTTGTTCCCAATATGTTCCTTTCAAGTTCCCAGTGAATTCCCATCAGGTTCCCAATACATTCCCTAGGTTCTCAATGTGTTCCCCAAGGGTGTTCCCAATAACACCTTGCTTTAATCCCATATGTTCTGCCCAAAGTCCTCCGCTTCTCACCTATATAGGTGGGCCAAAGGGGAAGGCACTCCATCTTTTCATAGAATCTTCTATTTTGGGGAGCCTCCATAGTTTCAACTTTTTTTGACGATGGGCCAGTCAAATTGGCTCATTGCAACCAAAAGAAAAAGTTGGACTTGCGAGGCATCCCCAACTAATTAATATGAAACAGAATAAGTACACCCAGTTTATTAGCCCAAGTTGAAAATGGTGATCAACAGTTTTGCAAATAGAAACTTCATGCAGCCAATGACAAAGCTCGGCATGCAGTAGGGGCCTTAGTTTTTAACTTTTGGGTTTTGGGAGGAAAGGGGGGGGGGGGGGGGGGGGGGGGGGGGTTTTTTTCCCGTTTTCTTTTTTTTTTTTTTGTTTTTTTATAAATCCCCCAAGGGTTTCCCCAGTTTTTTCCCATCAAAACCT